>SMTZ1_10000424_pt1 | contig 39003 bp, 26 predicted proteins | sample DeeMarSWOR136_30_FD_25667 | JGI IMG/M metagenome (IMG submission 25667)
GGTAAGAGTGATAAGAACATAGCATGGGATGGGCCATGGGAGATCGCAACTGGTCGCGAGCATGATGCCTGGGTACTTGAGATAAAAATTCCAAAAGAGAAGCTCGAGCCGTACGACAAGAAACAGTGGGGTTTAAATTTCCGAAGATTGCAGCCTCGGCCTAGTCTCAATGATGCGGGATACTGGTCTCTACCCTTTGGCCATGATCCAGCCAACTTCGGAATAATCGAGTTCGAATAGATTAAACTCTACTTTATGACAATCAGTTTTTTTACCCTTTCATTTACTGGGTTTCGAGCCGGCAGAAATAAATACGGGCAGTTTGCTGTTTGAGTGCCGTAGCAGGTTGTTATTGAGTAATCACGCCAAAATCTACTATCTTTACGAAATCAAATAAATCAAACTCGCATGCCTTGCGTACTTATTGATTTAAATTTTGACAAACGTATCATCATTTGTTGCATGCAGTATTGTACGAACAATCATATGAAAAACAGCTTACGCATTTTTTGGATTCGATAAATTTTTTCATTAATATATTGACAAATTAGATCTGATAGTCTATAATAAATTTAATAAGGATTATAAAATGTTTAGAGGTCAACATGCCGTTCGATGATTTAACTCAGCTGTATAACCGCAGAGAGCTTTTTGCACGATTAAAACAGGAAATGGCGCGATCTGATCGATCACAGGTTCCATTTAGTATACTCATGATTGATGTTGATCACTTCAAGGAAGTAAATGACAATTTCGGACATCTCCGTGGCGACAGTGTTCTGAAAGAAGTTGCCCATATTATTAAAGAGAACTGCCGACGAATGGATACAGCATGTCGTTACGGTGGTGATGAATTTGTGGTGATTATACCCGAAACGGATCGGTGGTCAGTAGAAAAAGCTGCTGAAAGACTCTTACAGAAATTACGTCTGCATCATTTTACAGGCAATGACGAACAGCCCGATCTTAACATGACCGTGAGCATAGGTATTGCGACATATCAGAATGATTGTGAAACAGCAGAGTTGTTGTTGAACAAAGCCGACGCAGCATTGTATCTGGCAAAGAGATCTGGACGGGATCGAGTTGCCAAAGATATCGATATTATCGAGGAGCAAAAAGAACCGGTGTTGAATTTTGATTGTTTCGTAAATCGAAAAGAGGAGTTGGCTTTTCTCAAAAAACAATTTAATGCTACACTGAAGGAAAAAGGAAGTTTAGTTATTGTAGGCGGTGAAGCCGGTATTGGCAAAACGAGGTTGATATCAGAATTAAAAAGATATAGCAGATTACACAAAACCTCTTTCCTTAGCGCAAAACCATTCGAATTTGGTGTTACACCACCTTATCACATTTTCTTTCAGATAATTAAGGATTATATAAAAGATGTGGGCAGGGAACATATTCAAATATTCCGCTCTCTGCAACATGTTTATAAGGCAGAGTTGGTTAAATATATACCTGAACTTATCAGTACGGTGAGTACACGAGAGGAGCCATCCAGGTTATCACCAGAGTATGAAAAAATGAGGCTATTTGATGCTGTTTACCAGATTTTCAAAGTAATGACTAACCGATCACCTTTATTCCTATTTCTCGATGATGTACAGTGGGCATGCGAAGCAGACTTTGAATTATTGGGTTATCTCGTTCGAAATATTTCAGATTTACCGATCCTTCTATGTTGCGCCTACAGGGTGGAGGAGATCGGTGAAAAGCACCCGCTCAGCCAATTTCTTCGAGCAATGAGTCGTGAGCACCGTTTCGAAAAAATTGAATTAAAAGGATTGAATTTTAATGACATCAGCCACCTGCTCAATACAATTCTTGGTTCTGCAACTCCAGAGAAGATTTCTGAGATGCTGTATCATGAAACAAGTGGGAATCCGTTCTACGTTGAGGAGATTATCAAATCATTTGTCGAAGACGGCACTGTGTATAGGGATAATACGAAATGGCTCTTTAAAGATATAGAAAAGATTGCCTTGCCAACCAGTGTTGGAGATTTATTACATCGAAGATTTGAAGGTGCAGATCAAGAATTAAAAGATTTACTTACCTTGGCGTCTGTTGTAGGCAATCAATTTTCACTTTCTTTGCTGCATAAATTGACTGAGAAGAATGAGGGGTATTTACTTGATCTCCTTGATCTTGGTATTAAACATCGACTTATCGATGCAAATCCTGATGATACGTATAGTTTTACGAATATTCTTTTACAGAGAACATTCTACGAGGATTTGAGTTCCATTAAACGTCGTCGGATACATCTTAAAATCGCCCAAACGTTCAAGAACCTTTACGCGGAAAAACCTGTTGAGATATATGAAAGTCTCGCACACCATTATCTTTTGGCTGAGGAATGGGAATCTGCTTTTGATTACAATTTAAGGGCAGCAGAAAAATTGCAGGGGCTTTATGCTAACCAGGATGCCATTGCTCGTTATCGAATATGTTTAGCGATCATGAAGAGAAATAAGATATCCAAGCCTGAAGCAGAGAAGCGAATTTATCAAGGGTTGGCTGATATTTTTTATCTAATTGGAGATTATCAAAAGGCGATAGAGTATTATCGAACGCTTCTCAATAGGGATGATCTTAGTGTAGAAAATAGATCCAGGGTTTTGTTGAACCTGGGTACCGTGTGTCAGAAGATTGGAGATTTTGACAATGCGCTGGCGTGTTATGATGATGGGAAAAAGTTCCTTGATGAGAGCGAACATAAATTGGAGATTGCGAAATTAGACGCAGCTTCTGTTTGGATACATATAAAAAGAGGAGAGTATGAGAAGGCTTTTAGGACCGCAGATGACGTTCTTGATGTTTTTAAGGCTGAAAAGAGTGATGAAGATATCGCAGCCCTCTATAATTCGTTAGGCACTGTATATCTGGACCAGGGTAACTGGGACAAGGCTAATCAGTGTTATCAGAGAAGTCTCGATTATCGAGAAAAAATCGGTGATCTATATAATATCTCAGTCAGCTTGAACAGCTTGGGTAATGTATGCCTAAGATTGTCAGAGTTTGATAAAGCGTTAGAATATCACAATAAAGCGCTTGAAATGAGGAAGAAAATTGGAGATAAATTCGGAATTGCAGCTTCATATAATAATATGGCAATTGTCTACGATAGCTTAGGAGAATGGGATAAGTGCGTTGATTACCACCATAACAGTTTGAAAATTTCAAAAAGCTTAGTCAATCCCCATTCAGTTGCTCTCTCCTACAGCAATTTGGGATATGTTATATTAAAAATGGGCGATTTTAACAAATCGATAGAATATTCTTTAAAGTCTCTTGAGATCGCAGAGCGAATTGGTGACCTCAGTCATACGGCGTCAATTCATAATAATCTCGCCAATGCATACATTGGTGCAGGCAAATTTGATGAAGCATTGAAAATGTTGAAAGAGGCGGATGAGATTATTTCAAAATGTGATTTTAAAAATCTACTTACTGAAAATCACTGTTTATATGCAGACCTCCATCTATCAATGAACAGATTGGATGACGCCTTAAAATACGCCAGCAGTGCCCTTGATATCGCACGGAAGATAAAAGACAAAGGAGCAGAGGCAGAGGCGTATTGTGAATTAGGAAAGGTCTATATTGAGCAAAACGAACTTGATAATGCGGTTGCAGAATTAGAAAAAGGTAATGAACTATCAAAAACAATTAAAAATGATTACATACGTGCTAGATGTCTCTATTTCTCGGGGATTGCCATGGCTAAGAAAGGTGATTCTGACCTTTCAAAAAAGCACCTTAATGAGGCAAGGTCAATTTTCGAACAACTCGGCTCTAAGAATTACTTAGAGCTTGTTGATGCAGCACTATAGCCTAATTCTAGGTGGGTTCTCTAAAAGATTGAAGTAGTTTACTAATTGTTGTAGTAATCATGCCGTATTTCACAAGGAATCCGTGAGCATAAACACAGAATCCAAGTTGGGGCTTGACAATCACGAATATATTTGTATAATTATTCAGAATCTAAGCTTATATTAAGACATAATTAAGCTTAGGTTTTTACGTTAAATAGAAGGAGGTGATGCCGGAGAAGGTTATACAAAAGTTGGTCTGTTGAGTGAAGTATAATGTAAGGAGGAAAAAATGAAGAAATATCTACCAATCATAGGTTTATTGCTGTTGGTAGTCTATATCGGCTGCGGTGGGAATACCGCACCGGTTATTAACGATATTACGTTTAACCCAACCGCGCCCTATCCTGGAGATACGGTTGCGTGTACGGCTGATGCTACGGATGAGGACGAAGACTCACTTACGTTTGACTGGTCAGCAAGTGCGGGAGATCTGCAACTGTTGGAAGGAAACCCGGTGGATTGGGTAGCACCTTCCACGGCTGGTGTTTGTACCATAACGGTCATTGCCTCAGACGATAGCGATGCAGATACGCTTGCAAAAGAGATTACAGTACAATCAACCCAGGTTTTTGGTGAAGACACAACTGCTTATACCATACCAGACGGTGACTCAGTTTTCAGTACTATCACGATTTCAGGTGCGCCTGCTAGTGCAGTACTGACTTCGATAGATGTGACTACTTCCATAACTAAAACTACACCAACTGATTTGACTATTAGTTTGAGAGATAAGGATAATGAAACAGTAGAGCTATGGGCAAATTATCCAGGTGGAGATACGACTATTACTACTACTGATGCAGCGTTTGTTGGAGATTCACCAAATGGTGATTGGATAATTCGTGTCGTCGATACTAATGCAAATGGTGAAGATGGAACACTCAATAGCTGGTCGATTACGATACACTGGTAATCATAGCAAATAGTTCACGATAATTAGGTGAACTTTAAATAAAGGAGCAGGGAATATATATTCTCCCTGCTCCTTTATTACTTTATAGAGCAGAAAGAGGTTTTGGATGTTGAAACACGCACGCGGTGGTCTTGCAATTATCTTATTATTCACCCCATATTTTTAAAGAATATTTTGCGTAAGTAACCACTTTTTTAATCAGAGGAGCGATAACACTATATAATCACTGCTTCTTTGATTTTTTTGTACTTCAAAATTCTTCTGTCAAAGTTCTCTAAGTTTTTCAGCAATCTCCAAAATTTCTGACTCCTCTTCACTTTTTTTTCTTGCGACATTCCTCAGTTATTCCCCTCCCTTGATGGGAGGGGATAAAGGGGGAGGGAACAAAGAAAAGAAATTGCTGCATCAAGGGCAGAATATTTTCATGGTAGCAACAATCAGTTTCCTTTACAACGTCCTTCTATGGAAACAGCGTGTAATTTCAAGACCAAAAGTGGAGAGGAGTCAACCAAAGTATTGGTTGACAAGTGCGCCATTCGAAAATATAATGGCTATGTTTATTAGATTTGACAGAAGGAGATATTCATGTTAAAGAAAGCATCATATGTTACGATATTCGGAATTGTGATTGCAGTAATTGGATTTTTTACGCTGCGGCATAGAATTCCGATTGGACCGATAGTTTTTGGCCTGACACTCATACCCATTTTAGGTTTGTTTCTTGCAAAATGTTCGTTCAAAAGAGCAATACCTGATTTGATTTTTGGCGGACTCGATACAGGGTTACTCACTATTCCTGCTCTTTGGGGAGGTTCACTTTTTGGTGTTGCTGGCGCAATCGCCGGTGGTGTGATCGGTGACGCACTAACTGATGGTATTGCTGGATTTGTTGAAGGCGGAATAGCAGAGTGGTTACGAAAGAAAGGGATCGAAGAATCGCGCGAGCCAGTCACAACTGCTTTAGGTAAAATGGCTGGTTGTCTTCTGGGGGGCGGGCTGGTGCTATCGGTCGCTTTGATAATAGGGATTCAACCCAAGTTTGGTTAATTCAATTTTGTGATATACAAGGAGGAAGAAATGAATAGAAGGAAAATTTTTCTAGCTGTTATATTAGTTATTTTAATGATTGGGAGGTGTTCTGTGAAATCACAAGCAAAAGGCGAGGTTGAACCATTGCCGGATTTTAACGAAATGTGGGATTATAATAATCCAGACCAAACAGAAACAAAATTTCGGGAATTGATACCGATTGCCAAAAAATCTAATGATCTATCTTATTATGCTCAGTTATTAACACAAATTGCACGTGCTCAAGGATTACAGCAAAAATTTGAAGAGGCGCACGAGATTCTTGATAGTGTTGAAGCAATGTTGACAGACAAATTGACTACCGCAAAAATTAGATATCTTCTTGAACGCGGGAGAGTTTATAACTCATCCAATCACCCGGATAAATCGAAACTGCTTTTTTCAGAGGCATACGAGCTTGCAGCCAAAAATAGTGAAGATTTTTATGCAATCGATGCAATACATATGCTGCAGATCGTGGAGCCACCAGAAAAACAGTTACAATGGGCAGAAAAAGCTATGAAACTGGCTGAGGATACTCAAGATGAGCGTGCGAAGAAATGGTTGGGTCCGCTATATAATAATACTGGTTGGACATATTTCGACTTAAATCAGTATGATAAAGCTTTAGAATTGTTTGAGAAATCATTAAAGTGGCGTGAGGCGAAGAATGACGAACAGGGTATTGGAATAGCAAAGTGGACTATTGCGCGTACCTATAGAGAAATGGGAAAAGTAGAGGAAGCCCTTAAGATGCAAAGAGCACTGGAACAAGAAAGGGAAGAGAAAAAGATTGACCCAAGCGGTTATGTGTTTGAAGAAATTGCAGAGTGTTTATTGCTGCTGGATAAAACAGATGAAGCAAAACCGTACTTCAAGCGTGCATATGATATACTCTCAAAAGATGAGTGGCTTCAGGTAAATGAATCAGCAAGATTGGAGCGATTAAAAAAATTGGGCGAATAGCTGTTCGTCAAATTAACTTCTTATTTATTAACCTCTGTTATTTCTTTATTACAATAGTAAAGAAGGAGGAATTATGCGGAAGCTATTCATTAATTTGATTGTATTATTGTGCCATTTAGGTTATGCCTCAATGTACTTGAATACTGCACGAATTGCATACTATACCCAGAATGATTTTGAGCGGGCAAAAAAGGCATGTTTGCAAGGGATTGCAAAAGGGGAACGTAACTTTGAGCTCTATGCCATTTTAAGCGGCAGTGAGATTGGTCTTGCGAATTGGAAGGAGGCGTCGACTGCATTAGTGAATGCATTCGCAGTAGATTCATCACAAACGATTGATTGGATTATGGATAAAGGTGGTGGTGGCAAGTATTTTTATCAAGCATTCTACTTTACAACCCGATCACAGTTTGATGCAGGGCAATATGACGAAGCCTTGGAGAATTTGCGTTATGCAGAGTTACTTGACCCAACCGACATGAGAACTTATGTACTGAGAGGCGCGATATTTTACAAATTGGATAGAAAAGAAGAGGCAAATAATGAATATAATAAGGTTCTCGATCTCGATCCAGAAAATCCTGATGTCCACTTCTTAATCGGGAAATCTTTGTTTGAAAGCAAGGAATATGATAGCAGTTTAACATATTTTGATAACGCTGTTATGTATTATAAGCCCCAATATAAACGTTCATCGATAGTTCTGTTTCACAATTTACCAGAAGTCGAAAAAACGACAACACAGGCAATTATAAGATTATGGTCTGAACAGAAGATGGATGAATTGGATCAACTGCTAAAAACGGATTTGAAATTGGAGCAGGGGTTAGATGTTCACATAAGAAATGTTGAACAATTATTTAGGATTTCCAACGATTTAGCACGAAGCTATTATTATGAGGGTATGGCATATTATAATATGAAAGAAGACAGCCTTGCACTGCAAAATCTGTTAAAAAGTCTTGAATTAAAACCTGATGATCTTGATGCTCTCTATTTTGCCGGAGAAACACTTGTTAAAATGAAACAGTACCAGAATGCAGCCGGATTTTTTGAACGATTATCCCAACTCAAGAGCGATGATCTTTATGCATGGTTTTATCTCGGTGTATGTTATACACAATTAAAACAGTACAAAAAAGCGATCGATGTCTATGAAAATAAAGTGCTCCAATTAGATCCAGAAAATATCGATACAATGACGAATCTTGCTTTTGTCTATAGTGAGTTGGGGAATAACAAGAAATCGTTTGAATATCTGCAAAGAGCCGAAGAACTTCAAAAAAAGAATAAAAGCAAATAGCAGAAAAATCTCACAGCCGTTGAATCAATCGATTTTCCTTCCTTATGACTAAACACAAAATTTTGCTGATAACTTTCTATTAAATAAATTACTTCTTTCTAATATCCAACTTTTTGTCTTTCCAGTGCAGTAGCAATACTCCAGATTGCGCACTCATTGCCCCGTTCTAACGGACACTTCCATCCTGCATTCATGTGTTTGGCTGGGCACATTCGTGGCTTATCCTTACTGCCAAAAGGACATATAAAATATTCTTTTTTTCTTTCTTCAGCCATTTCGATACCTCCTCTATTTTATTTAGTTTATCTATAATGGCTGCCATGTCAAGAATTCCGCGAGTACAATTAGAACATATTGACAGGGCGATGACACGGGTTAGAATTTATCGCAATATATGGGAAAGGAAAGGCGTGAGACAAAAACAATATTGGTGGTGAGCATAATCGTTGTTGTTGCTTTGCTGTTCATCGGGCAGACTTATATACGCTTTAGTTGCGCGATGCACGGGGTGCAGAAGCGTTTACTTTCTGGTAGTCGTATTATTGAGACGACCTCGGGTCCCATTGAATATGCAGTCGTTGGACAGGGTTTTCCTGTACTGATGCTCCACGGTGCTGGTGGTGGATATGACCACGGTCTTCTCATGTTAGAAGTTTGGGTGGGTGACGGTTTTCAGTGGATAGCTGTTTCACGATTTGGTTATCTTCGTACTGCGCTTCCTGCTGATGCCTCTCCATCAGCACAAGCTGACGCGTGCGCCGAGTTATTGGATTCTTTGAATATAGAACGGGTTGCAGTTATAGGCGCATCTGCCGGAGGCCCACCAAGTCTGCAGTTTTCGTTAAGGCATCCAGATCGCTGTGCGGCACTCGTGATGATTGCGGCACTCAGCAAATCACGTCCGCTATTGAGTTCATCTGAAAAGAATGCATTTAGAACAATTTTTGGTTCAGATTTTATATATTGGTTTATCGTTTCAAACTTCAGAGCGCAACTGTATACTGCATTCGGTATACCTAAAGAGACACAGGCTGAACTTACAAAAGCACAAAGGGATTCAATTGATATTTTTTTGCAATATATGCACCCTGTTAGCTTAAGACAAGCTGGCATTTTTAATGATATAGCAGACCACGTTTTCGAATGCCCGCTTCACCAAATCACAACACCAACATTGGTCATACACGCTGTTGATGACCCTTTAGTGCCATTTAATATCGGCGAATACACGGCAACCAGTATTCCTGGAGCGAAATTAGTTGCTTTAGAAAGGGGCGGTCATATGCTTGTGGGGCAGAATGCAAAAGTTAAAGCTGAGATAGTGGATTTTCTGCAACAACATATTCAGCAATAATCAAAGTTTACCCCATCGTTCGATCAAATAGCGGTACGATACAACGTAACCGTCACTAACTAACGAAACAGGCATCGTTACCTTAACTGATTAACCATATTTTTAATCTCTTCTGATTCAGGGAGTATCCCATGGACCTTCTGTAGTACTCTTTTGGCATCTCTCCTGTTTCCTTGTTCAAAACAGCTTTTTGCAAAGTGCAGCGTTTCGGTCTCCAGTTTGTTCAGAATCACCCGGCGCATCTGTTCGGACCATGGATCGTACATCTTTTCAAACGGCGCACCGCGGAATAATTTGAAAGCATATAAGTACTCTTTTTTAGCAAACTCCCACTCGTCTGCACGCTCAAAGGCGTGTGCCGTGGCAAGTGCTTGTTCGAATTCACTGTAGTCAGTGATAAAATGAATACCCTGATTTATTAAGACAGGTTCACCGCTTCGATGTGAGATCTCCGGTAAATGGGATGGTATTTTCAATATTTTTCTAACTTTCACTAAAAGATGAGAAAGATTCCTTCCTGGGTGTTTTGAATTCTTCCAGAAATTCTGGTAGATATCCGCAAGTTGTATTTTCTCACCTGGCTCGCTCATATTCAATGCACAATAAATCACAAAGGAGCTGAGTTTGGGTGAAAGATCCCCTTTGATATATTTTCTGTTTTTATAGAAAACCGAATGCCCCATGAACCTGATATTGTAAACAGGAATTCTATTGTTTAATGCAGGTAGATGTAACATGGCACGAGGAACCCCGGTTGATTTTCCCCGCTCTAGTAATTTCGCAATAAGCGCGGGGAAAAATATGATCCGACTTTGCAAAATGGCGATGATTCCTTTTCTCCTGGCATATTTCAAGGCCTGATGGTATTTTCTACGCTTCAACAACAGCACAAGTTTTACTCTTGGGAGCACATGTTCACCCGTTCCCTGGGGCATATCAGTATTGCAAATATGAGAAATAAGAAGTCTCAATGTGAATTCGCCTCTTTTGTATTTTTGTTTTACAAAACCTAAGGTTCTACGTAGAATACTAATTGCCTTGACCTTTTCTCCGAGACTGCAGTATGCGCTCGCCGTAATCATATTTGCACTATATATGCCCCAGCGGATTCCTTCTTTTTTCTGCGCCATGATCGCCTGTGACGAAAACGACATGGCCTTGTGGGGCATTCCATTGACCAGTGCCCTTGTTGCTTGGATCAAAAGATATTTGGCATTGTAATGCCAACCTTTTGTGTCTGCATTTTCCAGAAGGCTCAATGCTTTTTTATAATCACCTTTTAGATAATAAATTGACGAAAGAAAATTTTTGGTCTCGGTAGAATCCATGTCTTTTTTCTCGTATTCATCCAGGACTTTTGAATACCAGAACTCTGCTTTATTAAAATCATCGACATGTGTATACAAAATACCAAGTGCCTCCATAAAATAAGGGATTAAAAAATTGCGTGACATCAGTTGTCTATGGCATAATCTGATTCTTTTATAGGTTTCTTCTGTGTGCAGGAATCTCATATATGCAACGCCTTCTGATATGGACATCAGAAACCTGAAAGCGAAAAGAGACGGCGGTATACGATTGTCTTTTTTCTGAATGAATTCTTTCAATCCTAAGGTTAAATTCAACTGCTTCTTAGACTCTCCGAGCCATGAGAGCACAAAAGCTTCAAGAAGTGTCAGACGCAGCATCGAATAGTATAATCCTTTTTTTCTGAATTTTTCCTGCATCTGCCTTACTTCTTTTAAATAAGATGAAGCAGGCATTTCCCAGTAAAGAATAGATATTTTCTCGATGCGTCTCTGTCTGCTCAATAGCGCATCTGGTATATGCTGAAGCAACTCATTATTCGGCAACATAGGAGTACTGTTCAAAATCTCAGCTGACAGTTTTATATCACCACGAGAAAAAACTTCTTGCGCTGCCTTAAATTTCGCTTTTGCCTCTTCTGTCCACGGAAAGTATTCAGTAAATTTTACGCTCAATTTCGTCTTATCAAAACCTGTATAGCCATACCGCTTCCAGACACCCCAAATGCCTTTGGTCGATATCTTTATGCCTGCTTTCTTGAGTATTTCCTGGGCATTTTTCACGGTCAAACCAGGATTATTTTCCTTTAAATATACTATTTTTTCCTCAAGTTCTTTGTCTGTGCGGTTCCAGGGTCTGTGATAACTCATAATTAATCTCGCCTCACCATATTTTCTATACAGTGTGATATATTTAAAAAGCGTGAGATAGTGAATCTTGAATAACAAAGCAGTTTGTTTAAGCGTAGCGCCATTTTTCAAATAGTAGCGCACCGCGCGTATTTTTGTATTAGGATCGATTTTATACATTTGCGGAAATATTATAACTATTTATAATAAGCTGTCAAGGGTTTAATAATTTTACAATTATCTTTCGAAAAATTGGGATATTTGTTTATTATATGCGTTGGACTAATGCACGATTGAGAGTAGAATTGTATATGATGATTAAGTGTCAGCTAACAGCAGAAATCTCTCTGCATAGAAAAAAAGACCTAAATAACAAGGAGGTACAATGAAATTTACACATATAAGCAGGCAGACTAATCACCAAATGCACGTAGTTTTTCTTACCGCCTTTCTCATGCTTCCATCTCTTGCTTTAGCTCAGTGGGAATCTAATGTAAGACTTACTTACAATGATTCTACATCACAACTCTGTTTCAGCACTGCCCGTTGCTGTGCGGCGAGTGGTGATAATATCCATATTGTATGGGAAGATTGGCGCAACGGCGGTTCAGTAAATGTTGACCCTTATTATATACGTTCTACTGACCGTGGTGTAACCTGGCAGCCAGAAATGCAACTTACCAATAATTCTTCAAATCAGGGTTTTCCTTCAATTGCTGCCTATGGTTCCACGGTTCACGCAGTATGGAGTGATTATCGAGACACATATCTCGGCCATGAGATCTACTATAAATGCTCCACTGATAATGGTGCATCCTGGGGACCAGATATTCGCCTTACCTTTGATGCAGATACCCTTGATAAATATCGTCCGGCAATCGCAGTTTCGGGGACTATTGTCCATGTGGCATACGAAACCATAGGATTCGGACCTCGTGAACATATCTTTTATGTGCGTTCTACTGACAACGGTACGACCTGGAGCACACCAGTCCAAGTCAGCAGCTCAGTGGCATGTAACAAGTACAAGGCATCAATTGCGGTTTGGAATTCTGATGTTCACATAGCATGGAATGATGACCGCTACGGAACAAACTTTGAAATTTACTACGCACATTCTTTAGATGGTGGTGTAACGTGGAGTCCTGAAACAAGACTTACACAAGCTGATGACTATTCGGTTGAACCCTGCTTAGCGGTTCTGGGCTCAAGCGTGCATGTCGCTTGGGGGGATCAGCGCATCCCCGGAAATATGGAGGTTTTTTACAAGTATTCAACGGACAAAGGTGTCAGCTGGTCCCAGGATATCAGATTGACCAATAGTAATCAAGGTGATGGGTGTCCATCAATTGCTGTTTCAGGTTCGAACATTCATATTGCATTTGTCAGCTGGCGGACCGGACATCAAGAAGTCTTTTACAAAAATTCAACTGATAATGGCGTGACCTGGAGTTCTGATACCCGGTTCACATTTGACGATAACGCCTCATCGCATCCATGTGTAGCTTTGTCAGATTCCTTCACTTATGTTGTCTGGTATGATGGCCAGGGTGTTACGTGGCCCAATTTTGAAATCTGGTTCAAACGAAATCCTAATGGGAATATGGATATAAATGAAGCGACTGCCAACCGATATCTCGTCCAAGATCGTGGGTTTCGTGTTCTGCCCAATCCTTTTGCTCCGTTTACATCTGTACAGGGGCATGAGCAGGAATATTTTTACCTCTTCGATGCTACTGGTCGACAGGTTGGTCTGTATAAAGGTGACAAAATTGGTTGGGATCTTGGGGCAGGCATTTACTTTCTGATGCCTGAAGACAGGAATCTACAACCAGTACGGATAGTAAAAGTACGTTAGTATAAGAGAAAGGGAGAGACGGAGAAGCGGGGAAACGGAGATAGAGAGATGCGGAGAAACGGTGATGCAGAGAAATGATACGTAGAGAAACTCAATTGCATGTTGGTCAGATACTTATGCACCTGGATATTATTACGCGACGACAGCTGGCAAAGGCACGAAGAAAGCAGATAAGACGAAAATCACTTAAGTGTATTGGCGAGATAATGATTGAACTTGGTTATATCACAGACAACCAACTATCAAGGGGTCTAAGTGTGCAAAAAGATCTTACAAATGCCGGGATATTTTAGCAAAACCCATTTGAATACAGTTTAGAGAGAAAATACGGGATACTGTTTCAATCTCGAAGCCCATGGTCTGCCTGACTTAAAGACACTAAAAACAGTTGATTCTCCACTATTTGTGTGTAAAATTGATTAATGAAAAAATCGTTTGCGAATAAATATACCAAGAAGAATGAAGCACTTTACTACAAAATATTGTCTGAAATGACAGGCGAAGAAAGAATGAAAAGGGCATTTGAAATGTGTAGGTTTATGTGGGAGGTAGCTGCTGCTGGTATAAAACATCAATTTCAGAATATCACCGAAGATGAGTTGAAAAATAAGTTGAGACAGAGATTACATAGATGAAATATGATGAAATTGTTTTGAGAGTTGCTGAAATATTAAATCAACTCAACATTCCCTATATTTTCACAGGTGCCTTAGCAGTAGTTTATTATGGTGAACCGCGTACTACCCACGACATTGATTTGGTGATTGAAATCAGCAAAAACAATATTGACCCGCTGTTCGAAAATTTTAAAAAGGATTTCTTTATTGATAGAGAGTCAATTAATGTGGCAATAGCGGAGAATAGTATGTTTAATGCCGTTCATAAAGATACGGGTTTTAAGATCGATTTCTGGATGATCGGTGATGATAGTTTCTATATTCAGCGGTTTAGTAGAAGAATACAAGCTAAAATACTGGACAAAGTAATTTATTTACCGACTGCCGACGATGTTATTATAAGCAAATTGATATGGTTTAAGATGTCAGACATAGACAAACATTACTTTGATGCGCTGGGCGTTTACCGCCTGCAGAAAAATGTACTTGATAAAAAATATATTGATAAGTGGTCTAGACGTAAATCCGTGATGTCTATCTGGAAAAAAGTTCAAAAAGAAAGTCAATAGTGTACTATTTTTGGAAAATTCAATGTTTTAATCATATTTTTTATTTCATTCGAGTCAGGGATTATTTTTAAAATCCTCTTTAGTATTTGCAGCGCATCTTTTTTGACTCTGTACTCCATACAAATCTTCGCAAAATGCACTGTTTCGGTCTCCAGTTTGTTCAGAATCGCCCGGCGCATATTTTCAGACCAGTTGTCATACATCTTTTTAAAGGGTTCACCACGCAACAATCTGAAAGCATGTAGATATTCTTTCCGTGCAAACCACCATTTATCCACCCGCTCGAAAGCATGGGCTGCGGCAAGAATCTGTTCAAATTCAGTGTAATCACTAATAAAATGAATACCCCGGTTGATTAGAACAGATGCGCCGCTCCGGTGGGAGATCTCAAGAAGATGCGTAGGTATCTTTAATGTTTTTTTAATTCTCACGAGAAGATGAGAGAGATTTCTGGCTGGATTAGAACTGTCTGACCAAAAATTATCGTAGAGTTCTTTTAGCAAAATCTTTTTACCAGGTTCACCTATTCTCAAAGCTAGATTAATGACAAACGCCATATCTTTGGGCAGCATCTTCACTTTTAAATACTTCTGATTCTTGTAAGCCACCAAATTACCCAAAAACCTGATGCTGTAGACTGGTACTTTAGTATTGAACACTGGTAATTTAATCATTGCGCTCGGAAGTAAGGTTGGTTTTCTTTTTTCCAGGAGCTTGATTACTAATTCGGGGAAGAAGAATATGTATTGATAGAAATAACCCATAAGGTACTTTCTCTGGGCGTATGAATAAGCCCTGTAGTAGGCACCCATTTTCAAGAAATTCAAGAGTTTTATTGTAGGGAGATCTTCTGCGCTCAGTCGAATACCATTTTCCCCCTTTGAGAAAGAGTCAGCTAATAATAGATATCTATTCGAAATTGATTTTAGGCTTTTTCTGGTAAGAACGATGACCTTTTTGATTATACCGATCGCCCGTTTATTTTTTCCAAAACTACAATAAGCACTGGCAATAATAGAGTATGTTGCAATAATGTGTTTAACGAGGTCCTCTTTATTTGATATCGAAAGCGCCTTAGTGCAGAGTGATATTGTTCGATCAGGTTTGCCGTTGGTCAAAGACCACATTGCCTGAAATATTAATATTTTTGGTTGATGTGCCCACCATTCAAACTCTTCTATCTCACGCAGTAAGGAAAGTGCTCTTTTATATTCTCCTTTATAGAATAGCAATTGGGAGATATCGTCTTTAATGAATTTGTCATTTTTTCGGTCAGCTGTTGTCAGTGCCCGCAGATACCAATATTCTGCTTTCTTAAAATTCTCTAAGTATATGTATAATGCACCTAAGTTCTGCATTAGGTCATATGATAACATATTCCTTTGTCTTCTTAGTAATTCATTGCATGTTTTTGCTATTCTAGATGCTTCCTTTATGCGGTTCAGAAATATATAGGCAACGCCTTGACCAACAAGAAGAGAGACTTTTAGATAAAAAAAAGATCGCAGTAGTCGTTTTTTGTTCATAAGTACAATTTTTAATTGACGAGCTCGTGTGAGCATTTCCTTCGGTTTGCTCAAATAGGATAATACTCCCACATCAATGGTTCCGATACGGAGTAATGAATAGTACCATTCCATGCCTTGGCACTTATTACATAAGGCCTTTACTTGTTGTCGATAAGCAGCCAGCGGAACTTTGCCGTACAGGAGAGCAGTTTTTTCCAGTTTCCTGTTGAGATTTAAGAAGGTATCAGGGATTTCAAGAATCAGATCATTCTCAGGAAGAACTGGAATAGAGTTTAAGAGCGATGCGGCTTTTTCTTGATTCCCACGATCATAACACGCTTTTGCAGCTTTCAATGTCTTTGTAGCTTCGGCAGACCACGAGCAGTTCCTGGGGAAATCTTTCAACACTTTTTCCTTGTCAAATCCTGCAAAGCCGTACCGCTTCCATACCGCCCAGATGCCTTTTATAGAAATCTTAATCCCTGCCCTCTCGAGAATTCCCCTTGCTGCTCTTACAGTGAGAGTTGGTTCTTTTTCTTTCAAAAGCACGATTTTTTTCTCTAATTCCATGTTAGTACGATTCCAGGGTCGGCGGTACGCCGAAAGAAAACGCACTTCACCGTGTTTATTATATGATTTTAGCCACTTGTAAAAAGTCATATAATTAATGCTGAACCGCAGTGCTGTTTTTCGCAACGATTGTCCATGCTTAAGGTGGTAGCGAACGCAATTCAGTCGGTTGTGCAAAGTTCTGTTAACCATTGCGGAAACATTATACATATTTTAAAAGATCTGTCAAGAAAGAAATTAATGTTCAAGAAAATCTCTTGAAAAATGGAGACTTTGAGCATTCATATTGCGGAAGATCAGACACGATTTGGACTATAATTATTTTAAAGGATTAAGTCCTATAGCAAAGGAGGAAAAATGATAAAAGAAATATGCAGTCAGTCCAAAAGTAAGGTTTTTTTCAAAAAACCAATGTCATGCTTGCATATGATCTGTTTCTTTGTCATCGCAGCTAATTGCCTTCATGCACAAACAGAAAAATGGGTTTATGGGTATGATGGACCCGGGCATTCGCATGATTATGCAAATTCAGTTGTCTATGGTGCTGATGGAAATATTTATGTTGCCGGAAAAAGTCTCGGCAGCACAACCCGTAATGATTTCACGGTTATAAGCTTGACTCCTTCTGGGACACAAAGATGGGTCTACAGGAAAAATGGCCCTTTAGAGGACAATGCCTGGGCAATCGCCTATGGTCAGGATAACAATATTTATGCTGCAGGATATGTATCCACGAGTGCCACAGCCATGGATCTCACAATCGTGAGTCTAACTCCCGCTGGAGCACAGAGATGGATTTACACACATAATGGTCCAATGAACAGTGATGATTATGCTGTTTCAATTATATATGGTCCTGATGGGAACATCTATGCAGCGGGCAAGAGCGGTGTAACTAACCACGATGTCTTTGTCGTAAGCCTAACACCTTCTGGAACAGAAAGATGGCTTTACTATTATAATGGTCCTGCCAATAGTCTTGATGTTGCTTATTCAATCAAGTATGGTCCTGATGGTAATTTATATGTCGCAGGTCACGGAGGTGGAGGATCAGGACGTCATTTTATTGTCATTAGCTTAACAACTTCTGGTACAGAAAGATGGGTTTATGATAACGGTGGTGCAAACAATTGGTACAGTTATGCATATTCAACTGCATTTGATTCGGATGGTAATATTTATGCATGTGGATATCTCTGGACAGGCACTATGTCTGATTTTACAGTTGTGAAATTGGATACGAGCGGTACAGAACAATGGATTTATCAATATAATGCCCCCTGGAGTGGTTATGAAGGTGCTTATTCAATTATTTGCGGTACTGACGGCAATATCTATGCTGCTGGATCAGGCACTCCAGCCAGCAATGTCTTTACTGACTTATTGGTTATCAGTCTTACTACGACTGGACAAGAACGATGGGTGTACTATTATGGTGGACCCTCTAATTTAAATGATGGCGCAGAATCAATTGTCTTTGGAGATAATGGCAACATCTATGTGACAGGATATAGTACAGCCAGTTCTAATTCTGAAGATTGGGATATTGTTGTTCTAAAAATGGATACGAATGGTTTGCTAAAATGGCTCTACAGGTTTGATGGACCTGGCCATTTTAGAGATTGTGGCGAGGAAATTGTATATGGTTCTGATGATAACTTATATGTCGCAGGATACAGCTATGGAGCAAATCAGGATTTCACCGTATTAAGCATCGGACCTGAATTGGGCGTGGAGGAAAAAACCACGCAATCTTCCATTGCTCGTTCTTATTATGATGTTCTACCAAATCCTTTTGCTTCGTACGCATCTGTACTGGGGCACGAAGAGAAATGTTTCTGTATGTTCGATGTTACTGGTCGACAGGTTGGTTTGTATAAGGGTGACAGAATTGGTTGGGATCTTGGTCCAGGCACCTACTTTCTGATGCCTGAGGATAGAAGTCTACAACCGATGCGGGTGGTGAAAATAAAGTAGCAATCTAGAATTACCTGAGAATTTTTTGCACGACGAATCGCCGGTCGTTGAAATGGACTGAAAAGTCCATCCAATAACATATTTGCGTCAACCACAATTCAATCTGACTCCTCTTCACTTTTGGCCTTGAAATTACACGCTGTTTCTATAGAATGGATATAATAAAGGAAACTGATTGTCGTTACCATGAAAATATTCTGCCCTTGATGCAGCAATTTCTTTTCTTTGTTCGTTCCCCCTTTATCCCCTCCCATCAAGGGAGGGGATAATTGAGGAATGTCGCAAGAAAAAAAAGTGAAGAGGAGTCAGCAATCCAATTTCTTGACACATCATAATTTTATGTTATACTTTATTAATAAGGAATGGATAGAATAGTATTTTGCCAGTATTGGATGGTTCAATTTTGCAGAAATATTTGGCCTAATAGATTGGAGAAGAATCTGAATGCTTACAAAAATATGAAGGAAATATGACAGAGGAATATCACACACCAGGGCTTGATATTGAAAAAGTAGTTTCCAATGCTGTTGAAGCGGCAGAGGGGTTCTGGCATAAGAACCAGGAAGAGACCGATCGGATTACAAAGGCAGTCTTTGAGGCTGGATTCAATAATCGTCATTACCTTGCCAAGCTCGCCTATAAAGAAACCAGATTAGGGAGATGGGAAGACAAAGTCATCAAGAATGTTATTGCCACTCGTTTTGTGTATGATGACATCAAGGATGAGAAGACAGTCGGTATTATAGCAGTGGACGAAAAGCAAGGCATTGTTGAAGTTGCACGTCCCGTCGGACCTATTTTTGCAGTTACGCCAATTACTAATCCAACCTCAACAGTTTTGTTCAAAATTCTGATTGCCATGAAGTCCAGGAACCCCATTATTGTCCGACCGCATGGTTCAGCAAAAAAATGTTCGGTTGAGGCATGTCGTATTTTATACGAAGCAGCACTCAATGCAGGTGCTCCTGAAAACTGTATACAATGGATTAGAACCTCGACAAGGCAAGAAGTTCTTTCCATGATGGCACATAAAGATATTTCTCTTATTTTGGCTACTGGTTCAGTGGAGCTCGTAAGGGCTGCCTACCGATCTGGCAATCCAACGATTGGTATAGGCCCGGGAAACGTACCGGTCTATATAGGCAGATCAGCCGATGTTCCTTTTGCGGTTGATCAAATCCTTTTTTCCAAGACGTTTGATAACGGAACCGTTTGTGCCAGCGAACAGGCGATCGTTGCCAACAAGTACAATGTTGATGAGGTGATTAGTGAATTCAAAAAGCAACATGCCTATTTCCTATCCGAAGAGGAAATCAAATTGCTCGAGCCGATCGCCTTCAATCGACATAAAAAGGTTATGAAAGTCGAGGTTATTGGTCAACCGGCAGCAATGATTGCAGATATGGCCGGGTTCAAGGTCCCAGCCGATACGACCGTTCTGATCGCTCCGCTCGAAGATGTTGGTATTCAATCTCCTCTTTCATTAGAGATCCTGGCGCCAATTCTGGCATTCTATGTGGCTGATGATTTTGAGAGTGCTATTGAATTGTGCCGTCAAATCAATCAAAATGGCGGGTTAGGGCATACGGCCAGCATCTTTTCGAAACGTGAGGATATGATCGCATATTTTACATCAGTTATGAATGCAGGTCGAATACTCGTAAATACACCTGCCTCACACGGCGCATTGGGAGGTACATATAATAAGCTCAAGCCGTCATTGATGCTTGCCTGCGGAACTGGCGGTAAGAACATCACAACCGACAATATTTCTGTTCGGCATCTGTTAAATATACACCGCATTGCCAGACGTAAGGTGTGTCCGTATATTGAGGATAAATTCATTAGAAACTATCTTGACGAACACCTTGATGCCGCAAAAATCAATGAAATGCTGCGTTAGTGCTTTTGAATCCAGTGTAATCGTTAAGAATTGAAACCTTGATTTCAGCAGAAATTCGAATATTATATCATAATGAAATGTCCTAAATGTGGAGCTGAAAACCCCGAGAAACACAAATTTTGCGGAGAGTGCGGCACCGATCTTAGGATAAAATCAGATCAATCCCGCATTGAATTAGTACGGAAAGATATACCAAAATCACTCGCGCAAAAAATTCTTTTGACCAAAGATTCCATCTCAAAAGAGAGAAGAGACGTTACTGTGATCTTCGCTGATATTTCCGGATTCACATCAGTATCCGAACAACTTGATCCAGAAGAACTGACTCTCCTCATGAATGAATGTTTTCGCAAGTTGAGCATCATGGTGTATCGGTATGAAGGAATAATCGACAAATTCATCGGGGATTGCATAATGGCGATTTTTGGGGCACCGATTACACATGAGGATGATCCCGAGCGCGCAATTCTTGCGTGTCTTGATATGCAGCATGCAATAAAGGAGATAAACCAGAACCTAGACAAATCCTTGAAAAAATTGAACATACATTCAGGCATTAACACAGGACAGGTTATTGCTGGGAAGGTAGGTTCTGATCTGCAAATGGACTATACTGTAATGGGGGATACTGTCAATGTGGCTCAGAGACTCAAGGACATAAGTCCGGCAGGCAGCATATATGTTGGTCCTGAAACATATCAGCGCACGCGGCACGCCTTTGACTTCATCGGAGAGGAATCAGTGCAGCTTAAGGGTAAAACGATTAAAGTTACACCTTATGAAGTGATTGGCAAAAAATGGGGTTCAGAATATGGCCTTAGTGCAGTTCATTCAGACCTTGTAGGGCGTGAACAAGAATTTTCTGCATTAAAACAATCCAGTGAGAATCTTTTACGTAATAAATCTTCAATCAACGTAATCAAAGGAGAAATTGGTGTCGGCAAATCAAGACTTTTGTATGAATTTAAGAAATTTCTCACCATCTCAGCAGCTGACATCGTACTGATCGATGGCCGGGGCGTTTCATATGAAAGTTCTAATCCATTAAGATCCTTTAGTGATAGTCTTCACCGCTATCTCATCGCAGGTGAGATAGCAGCAACTGAAAATCCCGAGCAAGTCATGAAACAGAAGATTGAATCCATGCTAAAAGACGAGGCGGCTGAAGCTGCTCCCTATCTTTTTAAACTCCTTGACCTTACACTTGATGAAAATCAGAAAGAGAAAGTCGTTCACCTGGATAGTCATTCGCTCCAACTCCAAATATTCCTTGCCTTTACTACGTTATTTGAAAAGATTGCTGAGAAGAAACCTGTGGTTCTCATAGTAGATGACATCCAGTGGCTGGATGCTACATCAATTGAACTCATTGGTTTTCTCTTGCCGATTGTTCGAAAACACACAATCGCTTATTATCTGAGTTATCGGCTCGGCAATATTAATCCTATCAAGAATCTACTCAAGACTATTGCAACAGAATATAAAGATTTCGCAGTAGAGGTAGTTCTTAAAAACCTGGGAACCGATGATAGCGTGAAATTGATCGACAATCTTGCTGGACAGGCTATGGATGCCAGACTGAGAAATTATATTATTACGAAAAGTGGCGGTAACCCATTTTTCATAGAGGAAATCGTGCGGCGCGTTCTTGAATCAGGTGTGCTCGAAAGTAAGGAACCGCTGCGGGAGGAAAGTATACAAATACCGGGGTCTATTGAAGCAGCGATTACTTCAAGGATAGACAGTCTAAACAAAGAAGCAAAATATTTGCTCAAAATTGCATCGATAACCGGACGTACATTTCCGCAGGCGCTTCTTGAGACGGTGGTCAAAGAAAAAGATATCTACCAGCATATTGATGAACTGGAATCCTCAGAATTTCTTATCAAAACAATCAAAGACAAGAAAACATACTACACATTCCGTCACGCGCTTTTTCAAGAAGTAACATATAATAGTTTATTAAAGAGTGAAAGAAATATATATCATAAATTTATTGCTGAGACTATTGAAAATAAGTTTAAGGATGAAATCGAAAATTATCTCTCAGTATTAGCACATCACTATTATAATTGTGAGAATATTGAGAAAGCCCTTGGTTATTCTTTGAAAGCAGGTGACGAATCAGCGAAGCTCTATGCAAATGAGGAGGCACTTTTTTTCTATAACCAGGCCCTGTCTATTGTCCAGGATGAAAGAACTAGGGCGGATGTTCTCGAAAAAATCGCGGATATCAAGCTCATGCTTGGTGATTTCCCCGCAGCTTCAAGTCACTACCAGGATGCACAGAAGATACATACAGATCCATTACTTAAAGCACGACTGGATACAAAACATGCCAAGGCGTTAATACAAGAGGCACAGATTGACAAAGCCATTGATATCTTGAGGAACACGCTCATCTCGATTAAAGATAAAGATAGTCCTATTCATGCCCAGGCGAAATATGCACTCGCGCGAGCCTTGATAGAATTCAAATTGGAACTGGACGAGGGTGAAAAACTCGTCGATGAGGCGATAGAAATTTCAAAGAGAATTAAGGATGTTAACGCAGAAGCATTTGGTCTAAGGATGAAGGGTCATCTTGCTTGGCGCAGAGGTCAGCCTGAAAAGGGGATTGGTGTATTGGAAGAGGCTCAGCGATTATATAAATCACAGAATAACCTCAAACAACTTGCCGAACTATACATACTTTTCGGATCAGTACTACGACACGCCGGCGAAATTGACAAAGCGATTGAGTATACCAAAGAATCACTAAACATTTGTGAAAAGATTGGTGACAAAGACATTGGAACCAGAATTCTCAACAATCTCGGCATCTATTATGCAATCAAAGGAGATTTCAGGACAGCAAAACAGTGCTACGAAAAAAATTTAGAAGAACGAAGAAGATTGGGCGATAAGAGATGTGAGGGGATAGTGTTGTATAATCTTGGAATTTTCCATGAATATATTGGCGAGCTTGATAAGGCGATAGAGATATATAAGCAATCCGAAGCCATTTTTGAAAAAATAAATGATGTACGTAATATGATTACGGTCTATCCAACACTTGCCTATAACCTCGTAAATAAAGGTGATACAGAGCGTGCAGTTCAATACTACGAAAAAGCGATTGCTCTGGCGAAGAAGACCCAAGATAAAGGTGCGCTGGGTAGTGTTTATACGTACTATGGCAGCTACTATCTCAGAATAGGTGATGTGGAAAAAGCGATGGAGCTTTTTGATCGAGCAAAGGCGGTTCTCACTGAAGCTGGGGATAAGCTGAGCTTAACCGAATTAGATCTTTACTTCGCCAAAGTATATGTGGAGTTGAAGGATGCTCGGGCACTTACTTTAGCAACGCAACAGCTTACATTAGCGAATGAACGAAATGATCGGGTTGATGCGATTGTTGCGCGAAAAATACTTGGACAAGCCCAGGCGTTAATTGAAGGCAATGTTGAAGAAGGCATCAAAAACATCAAGCATACAGTTGCTGCTGCTGAAGATGCTGGATTTGTCGAATATGAAGCCAGCTGTTTGATCGCACTTGGTGAAGTCCTTATTGCCACCAAAAAATCTAAACAGGCTTTAGAGTATTTCAAAAAAGCAAAGAAAATTTACGAAAAGATGAAGGCTACCTTTGAGGTAGAAAAAGTCGATAAGATTATTAAAGGCATCTCATAACATTCACGTATATTGAAATAGTCTCTGTAAATGGATGAGCAAATGATTGAAGAAATGGTAACTTTATTAAGATCCCTCATGTGCATTGCAATATTCGCATCGGTTGCTTTTGCGGCACCTGTAGATGCCAGCGACTTCTATACCAGAGTCATGCATAGACATCAGGGTGAGATAGAGAGTCTGTATCATATGCCTTATATTGAAATAGAGGAAATTGCTACAAGGTTTGATTCTGCTGGATTGGATTCGTTTATCCAATGGGTGATGCAGGCATATCATATTGCTGGCGTAGCAACATGTGCAACCAAACATGGTCAGATTGTCTGGAAAGGTGCTCATGGTTGGGCTAATGTTGAGGACAGCGTCGAAGTCGCAGATACTACACTTTTTATGCTGGCTTCGGCTTCAAAAACAGTAACCGGAGTTGCTCTTATGCAACTGTGGGAACAGGGTCTATTCGGCTTGGATGACGACATAAACAGCTATCTTCCCTTCGCAGTTCATAACCCGAACTACCCAGATTCGATTATTGCTTTTCGTCATCTTCTCACTCATACTTCGAGTATTGCTGATAATTGGGATGTGATGCCGTACTACTCTGGAGATTCACCCATACCTCTGGGACAATATCTGGCAGACTATCTTGTTCCTGGCGGCGCATATTACGATTCCAGTCTTAATTACAGCCTTGTGCCTCCTGGTACACAATGGCGTTACTGTAACATTGCAATTGCACTTGCTGCTTACTTAGTAGAAGCGATCTTAGATAGTTTTCCAGTACATTGTCGCGACTCTATTTTTACTCCATTAGATATGTATGAGACATCATGGTTTCTGGCAGGTCTTGATACGAACAATATTGCAATCCCGCATTATTGGGATGGATTCACGTATCGCCCTTATGGACACTATGGTTATTCTGATTATCCTTCGGGTCAACTGAGGACGAGTTCGCTTCAGCTTGCCCGTTTCCTTGTTGCTTTTCAAAAGCATGGCCAGATAGACACAGTTAGAATACTCGATAGTGCTACAGTTGAACTAATGACTACAATCCAGTATCCTTCAATCAAACCCATTCAAGGATTAGTCTGGCGCTGGACACAGCTGCTTGGGCAAAGATGGGTATGGGGGCACGAAGGTGGTGATCTCGGAGTTAGGACTTCGATGTCATATTGCCCGGCAGAAACTGCGGCTGTAGTAGTGCTGACTAACGGAGAGTCCAATGATGGTATGCTGAGCATAGCAGATGCGCTTTATGATTATGCAGCTGAATATGGAATTGACGAGAAAAAAATTCCTTCGGTTGCCCTAAGTGATGTTAGTCCATGCCAAAACCATCCAAATCCATTCAACCGTTCTACCTCTATAGATTTTGTGTTAACGAAAGACAGTCATGTAAGTTTAACAGTGTATAATGTCGTTGGACAGAAGATCGCCGTGTTGGTTGATGAAGAGCTGCAGACTGGTAAGCATAGCGCAGTGTTTGATGCTCAAGGTCTACCCGGTGGCGTCTATTGCTATCGACTGCAGGCTGGAGGCGTAGATCAAACAAAGAGATGTGTATTTGTGAAATGACTCTTTAGATACCTTGAAACTTTCAACAATCTTGTTGTTAGAATTATACTCTTGATAATAGGTCGCATACCAATATAATAATACTATGAAAAGACACAAGAAGCACTGGACCGAACAAATGTTTATTGAAAAAGCTGATATGTGGCTTCATTGGATGAATCTCGGTTGGAAAAGAGCACCGATGATAACGCGTCAAATCAAGAAGCTTCTAAAGAAACATGGTATATCAAGAGGTAAGATATTGGAACTCGGTTGTGGCAATGGACGTATTTCGATCAATATGGCAAAACGGGGTTTTGATGTCACGGGGGTGGACATCAGTCAACAGTACATTGAGGATGCAGGAAAAAAGGCGGCTCGGATGCGTGCGCGAACTCGTTTCATACGTGGTGATTTTAGAAGAATCGACAAATTCGTGCGTGGTAAATTTGATGTCGCAATCAGCATATGGACATCCTTGGGTTTCTATGACCGTTCTACAGATGAAAAAATTTTCAAGAAAATTGCGCAATTGCTTAAGAAAAAAGGGATATTTCTCATACTCTATACAATGTCCCGCGAGCGATTGCTCCAATTCTTTATGCCGAATCTTGTTGAAGAAACTACCAAATATGTTAAATTGAATAAGGCGATCTATGATAGCTATCATTCGGTGCTCAATACAAAATGGCTGTTCTATAAGAAAGTGAACAAAGATCTTATTTATGAGAATGAAATAGAGTTCAGCCTGCGTGTTTATGCTCTGCATGAATTCGTTGAGATGGCGGAGAAAGCAGGATTAGCATTCAGCGAAGCGTACCATTCAGTTGAAACACTTGAGCCAGCACGATCCGATAGTCCAGCGAATTTAGTTTTCCAAAAGCCGTAAATTCCTAAGACAGTCAGCCATTGTGACTACTCCATGATCAAGACTATTGAGATTTTCAGCAAATAAGCGGTGCAGTCAATCACGTGACTCCCCTCCACTTTTTTCATCAATATTCCTCAATTATTTCCCTCTTGACAAAATTTATTTTTTCTTTAGAATCTCACATTAAGGAGTCTATGATGAACAAAAGTGACCTTTGGATCTGTACGATATGCGAGTATGTGTATGATCCATATGAAGGCGAGCCAGATATTGATATCGTCGATACAGGAACTTCATTTTTAAGTTTGCCCGATGACTGGACGTGCCCTATTTGTGGTACTGAGAAAAGGGAATTTGTGCCATATCTTGAATATGTTGAATATGGTATAAATGAAGAGATAGAGGCATAACCTAAAGTTATGCTACTTGCTTAATGAAAGTAGCAATAATATACAACAAAGACCTCACTGGCGTAATAAATCAATTCGGATTACAAAATAAAGAAAAATATAATCCTAATACCGTAAAAAAAGTCGCGGAAGCGCTCGAGCAGGGTGGACATAATGTTCAAATTATTGATGGCAATATGCTTGTCATTGAGAGTCTACAGGAATTTATGCCCAAAGTCATTGAAGGTGAACGTTTAGGTATGGTCTTCAATATGGCATATGGAATCCAAGGTGAGAGTCGTTATACGCATCTCCCCGCCATGCTGGAAATGCTTGGCATTCCTTATGTAGGGTCTGGTCCTGCAGGTCATGCACTGGCACTTGATAAAGTGATCACAAAAGTAATAATGCAAAGATACAAGATTCAAACACCACGGTTCTGGGTTTTTTCAGACGATAGCGAAGATGTAAGCGATGTTCAGTATCCAGCTATTGTGAAACCTAAGATGGAGGCGGTGTCATATGGTTTGAGAGTAGTACACAACAAAGATGAGTTAAAGGAAGCAGTGAAATACATAATATCAGAATTTAAACAGCAGGCTCTGGTAGAGCAGTTTATCTACGGTCGAGAATTCTGCGTTAGTTTACTGGGCAATGGTGACCCTGAAGCATTCCCGATTGTTGAAATCGATTTGGGTAATGATCCGGAGGCAATACAAACTGAGTTTGATAAACTGAGGAGTCCACGCAAGAAGACATGTCCCGCAAAACTCTCGCCGGAACTTGCCGCAAGCATAATAACATTGAGTAAACAAGCCTTCAAAGCTTTGGGATTAAAGGACTTTGCTCGGGTTGATATTCGAATGGATAGAGATAATAACATTCACCTTTTAGAAATCAATTCAATGGCGAGTCTTGGTCTAACAGGTTCTTACGTGCATGCCGCACAAGCAGCCGGTTATGATTATAAAAGACTGGTGAACAAGATACTTGATGTTGCTGCGGTGAGATATTTTTCTGAAAGTCTGCAAATCCAAAATGGTATGTCATTAACAAAGACAAAAATACCTCTTTCAGTGCGTTTACGTGGGTTCTTAAGAAGCAACACAGATAAGACTGAAAGATTAGCGGCAAAGATGGTGAACATTAATTCCTATGTGCGAAATGTAGAAGGAGTAAACACGCTGGGTATACTTATGCAAAAATGGCTCAAGCCGTTGGGGTTTAATGTCCAGGTTATTCCCCAGGTTGAAATTGGCAATGTGCTCATATTCAATAATAGCGATAAGGATCAGGATATTTTGCTCTTGAGTCACCTTGACAGCTCAACACCATTCACTAAACACATTAATTATCGCGAGACAGCTCATAAACTTTACGGTACTGCAATATGGAATAGTAAGGGTGGCTTGGCGGTCATGATTGCAGCACTCCGTGCACTCCGTTTTGCACGCCTATTGCGTAAGATGAAGATTGGCATATTATTGACGACCGATGCAACACTACAAAATAGGATTACCAAGAATACGATAACAGAGATTCTGAAAAAACCCAAAACAGTAATCGGATTGAGTGGTGCATCACTTACTGGTTCAGTCATCACTTCTCGCTCCGGTGCCGCAGTATATAATTGTCAGATGAATCTTGAAAATGCACAAACTGCTGAAGATGTTGCATTGGCAAATGCAAGTTTTAACAACCTTCTTGCTTCGCTTACCAAACTATCAAATGATACTGACAACGTACTTGTGACTTTACGGGATGTGATTATGAAATCAGGAATTAGCACACTGCATGCGCAGGGTGAAGCATCTTTGAGTGTACGTTTTAATGATGTACGTCATGCGGAAGTGATCGATCAAAAGATACGACAAACAGTAAAAAAGACCAGATGCCATAAATGTCGTTTTCAAATTAGCGGTAGCGTGCGCCGCCCTCCGATGATTCACACGCCGGGAATAGAGGATCTTTATATGTTTGTAAAAGATATTTGCGGCAAATTGGATATCAGGGTAAGCGAAGAGCACAGGTGGAGTTCATCAGACATCTGTTTAGTGGAATCGACAAAACCTCAAATCGATGGCCTTGGACCGATTGGAAGGGCGCCTCACGATGACGAAGAATATATTTTACGTCATAGTCTTTTAGATAGAGCAACATTTTTAGCCATGTTGTTGTACACCTTATATAAAAATAAGGCACAGTGAATTTCAAGGAAATAGAGTCAAGATTTCAACCCACAGATGATGGTAAGTGTGTAGAGACGAAGAACGGCGTGATCGCCACTGCCTTTCCTGATGCCACTAAGGCCGGCGTTCAAATGCTTAAGAAAAGAGGAAATGCTGTTGACGCTGCTTGTGCAGCGGCACTGGCGCTTGGTGTTTGTGAACCGCAGTCGAGTGGTTTGGGTGGGCAGACTATGTTGCTTATTGGTACAGACAGTAAAGTGCTGGCGATCGATGGATCATCAAGGGCCCCATCTTTAGCTCATGTAAGCGCTATTTATAAAGGTGATCGTTCTCGCGGTTACCGTGCTACTACTGTTCCAAGCACACTGGCTACTCTGTGGTATGTGAATAAGCATTATGGCACATTGCCATGGAAAACAATCGTACAACCTGCCATCCAAATCGCGGCAGATGGGTATAAAATAACTCCTTTGCAGCACAAACTTCAAAAAAGAAAAATGCGTGATTTCGATAAAGTGCCCTCACAATCGGGAAAAAACTACTTCTTGGATAATGGACAACCATATAAACCAGACACTATATTCTGCCAACCTGAATTGGCAATATTACTTAAGAAACTTGCAGACAAAGGTGTAGAAGAATTTTACATCGGCGATATTGCAAAACAGATTGATGCTGATATGAGAGAAAACGGCGGACTTCTGCGATACGATGATCTTGCCCTTATACCCTGGCCTATAATACGTAAGCCATTGCGCAGAAGATTCAGAAGTCTGACCATTTATAGCATGCCTCCACCGTGTGCAGGTAGAACATTGCTTTTCACGTTGATGATGGCAAACGCAATCAACCCTAAGTATCTTCACAAGAATACAATAAATAAAGCACTGGTCTTGGTGGAAATTTTTAGAAGAGCTCTTTTAGAGCGCTCTGACAGACCATTTGATCCCAATTTTTATCCACAAGTTACGGAAAAAGAGATGCTTAATAAGAAATATGCCCACCAGTGTGTTGTCGATATTTCGAGGGCCACACACATTCACATGCCGATACGCGAAACCGAAGACGAACTCTCCGGCGAAACAAGTCATCTTTCGGTCATCGACAAAAATGGGATGGGCGTGAGTCTTACTCAATCAATTGAAAGGGTTTATGGTAGCAAAGCGGCTGCTGCTGGATTAGGATTTCTTTACAACAACTACATGATAGATTTTGAATATAAGCTTATTGCTCATCCTTTTTATCTTCGCCCTAATGCAGTACCGTGGGCTAATGTTGCGCCAACACTTATTTATTACGGCGACCGTATATGGATGGCTGTTGGGAGTCCTGGGAGTGAACGCATAATCTCTTCGATTACCCAATTTCTATTGCATGTCATTGATCAACGTCAGCCAATAAGTGAAGCAATGATGGCTCCACGTCTGCACTGTTCACTGGGTGGACGCGTGAGTCTTGAAGCAAACAGGTTTCCGCATGAACTGGTTGCACTTTTTCAAGAAAAAGGTTACAGGATTGACAAAAGATCGGATTTTTCTTTTTATCTTGGCGCAATTCATGCAGTTTTGAAGCGGCAAAGTGGTTCTGGATTCCAGGGCGTTGCCGAGAAAAGAAGGGATGGTATTGCAGGAGGATATTAATGAATATTAATACAGAAAAGAAAACATTGATGATTAATCAAGGCATCGTAATGCTCTATTATTGCTTTGATGCTGGATATGAGATTAATCTTACGGGGTTAGACAAAATTCGCGGTAAAACAGCCCGTCAGTCTCCTTTATCTTATGCACGTCTTACCCCGCCATATATTCAATACAAAATACCTCCTCTACTCATCCGTATTGGAAAGAGAAAGGTGGTCATTGAAGGCAAGGAACTCATAATTTCAGTCGATGCTAAGGTATATGATTTTGGCGTTATCACAATACGGTTTATGCTCCCAATATCTGGTATGTTTGATGAACTCAACCAGGTGAGTACTGTTTTGACGGAAAGTGTTGTTCTGCGTAAGAAGGCGATCTCAGAGTTTCTTAAGATCAAAAGTGATATCATACAATCGATCGTCAAACCAAGAGAAGATGCTGAAAAAGATCTGGAGGACTATGCGATTTTCATGATTCAAGCATTTGATCAACCAACCAAGGCAAGCGATCTGCTAAATAATTACAGTGTGGAACTGACCGGTATATTGAGAGAAGAAAAAGGTTTGAGTGGATCTGAAATAACCGATGCTTTAAAAAATCCGCTCTCATACCGTGACGATGATCTCGTTCTTATTGATTGGAACGGAGCGTTCATTTTTGACCCAGAGGTGAGTTATGATGTACCTGACGTTATTGAATTTGCACTTATTCAACTACTTGAACTGCGGCTATATGACCAGTTATTGGATGAAATTATCGATGATGCATACGACACCCTCAGTCCGATAAAGTATCGAATATTTCCATTCTCAAAAACGCTACAAAATCTTTCGAGGATGAAGTTGGATATCTCGGAAATAATCGATAGGCTCATGTATAACCTTAAACTTATCGGTGATCTTTATTTGGCAAAAATCTATGAGACAGCATCGAATAGATTTTATCTGGAACGCTGGAAATCCGCAATTCGGCAAAAACTGGCAACAATTGAATCAATTTACAATGAATCATGGGCAAGGATACAAACTAATCGTATGATTGTCTTGGAGGCAGCTATCGTCGTATTATTTATTATCGACATAATTTTGATAATAATCGAATTCCTGTGATAAACTTTAAGCTAAAAGAATATTTCATAGAGATTTCTGGGGAAAATCAGAAATCTCCACAAGATTTCGTGGTTTTTTAATCAAGAGCGCGACGAACATCTTTTAAACACCTCTCACGATCCTCTTGACAAAATTAGTTTTTTGTATAGAATCTCAAACTTTATCAAAAGGTTCTTTATTTTTTCATAAATAGTTTTTTTATGTAAGGTGCCTAATTTTCATAAGGAGGTAAAAATGGATAAGTGGCAGTGCAAACGCTGTGACTATGTCTATGATCCTAACGTTGGTGATCCTGAAAACGAAATTGAGGCTGGGACAGATTTCGAGGATCTACCGAAGAAATGGGTGTGCCCTGAGTGTGGAGCGCCCAAGAAAAGATTTGTACCCTATGATGAAGAGCTGATCGAAGAAGAGGAGCAAGAATAGAAGGTGCAAAGGGCTGTTGGTTTCGACCAGCAGCCCTTTTTGATGTCTGTAATAAAGATATTGTAACGACACCAAGGCCATGCAACAGTTTGATTTCTTTTCTGTTTGCAAGGGTCAGATGTATTTTTTGATACTAAGATGAATACAAGATGAAGGTGATTTCACTCTTCGTAGCAAAAATATTATATTGGATTGATAAACAGTCAAAGTTATCGATCGCCCTGAGTGCGCTAATCATTATTGTGTTAGTTGGAATGGTGGATTACATTACTGGATATGAACTAGGTTTTTCTATATTTTACCTATTTCCAATACTAATTGTTGCGTGGTGTATAGGCAAACGGACAGGCATACTGTTTTCATTCCTTGCTGCAGTAGTGTGGCTGATTGCCGATATACAGATTATATCATCTTATTCTCATTTTCTTATACGTTATTGGAATGCCTTTATTAGATTCAGTTTTTTCGCGCTTTCTTCTTTCATGCTTTCGATGGTGCGAACCGTACTCGATAATGAGAAGAAACTGGCTACTACAGACTATCTGACGGACATTCCAAATAGCAGATCATTTTACAAGGCAGCGGAATATGAAATCAGAAGACAACACAGATATAAACATCCATTGATAGTTGTATATCTGGACATCGATGATTTCAAAAGAGTTAATGATCATTTTGGCCATGCTACTGGTGATACCCTGTTACGCGCCGTAGCCACGGTCATCAAGAACAACATTAGAGCCGTTGATATTGTCGCTCGCATTGCGGGTGATGAATTTATCATTTTACTTCCTGAAACCACCAATCAATCAGCGTCTGTAGTTATTGAAAAGCTTCGCAAAAAACTACTGGATGCGATGCAAAGAAATCAGTGGTATGTAACATTCAGTTTTGGAGTAGTGACGTATACTGATCCTCCTCAATCAGTGGATACAATGATCCAGGAGGCAGACGAACTGATGTACGCTGCTAAGCGCGCTGGTAAAAATAGTATTAAATATGAATAAATCTATCCATTCCTTAAGTAGGTAGCGGGTATTAACATTGGACATTTCACCGTGTCATCAAATTGTATTGGTTGATTCTGTGAACTGCACCTCAGGGTGCACGATTATACCTAACTGCGAAAGATCCTTAAAGAACAAAATATTACTCAACTCTATTATACAATATGACACTGATCTGGCGCAAGTGGGGGTAGGGTTACTACTACCCTTTGTGCTACATCTTCAAAAAGTGTAACCGAGGTGTGTTCACGCTTGCATAGCTCACTTGACAATAAAGTTATTTATCTTATAATATTTGTGCAGGAGGAGCATTGAGTTTGATTCTCGCACTCCTTTTTTTCAATGGCATCAGCGGTAAAATCCAAGGTGTTATAAAGAATCAAGATACGGGTGCACCGATCCCGGATGTTAATGTAATAATATTGAATACTGAATTAGGTACTGCATCCGACGAAAATGGTAATTTCTTTATTCTGAACATTCCAGAAGGTCGCTATACCCTTGAAGTATCCTGTGTTGGCTATCAGACAAAGAGAATAGATGGGGTCGTTGTTGAAATCGATAAAACAACACACCTTGATATTACATTAAGAGAAACTACAATCTCAATTACCCCGGTTATTGTTAGAACCGAAAGGCCTTTTTTGAAAAAGGATGAGGTGAGCACAGTCTATATTGTCAGAAAGGAAGAAATTTCTTACATGCCAATGGACTACACCATTGGGGTGGTTTCCTTTCAGCCATCGGTCGCTCATTTCGATACGTCGATACACGTTAGAGGTGGTCGTGCGACTGAAGTACTCTATATGATCGACAACGTCTCGATCATTGATCCCCAGACAGGAGATATGGCAATAAACTTATCCAAAAGTGTAATTGAAGAAGTGATTTTCTTGCCTGGGAGCTTTGATGCTGAATATGGCAGGGCAATGTCCGGGGTCATCAATATGATTACGGAACGCCCATTAGCACGTTTCCATCCTCAGGTGTATGCAAAGACTGAAAGAATGATGCCATACTACTATGACTTTGGTTATGAAAACTATCAATCTTCAATTCATCTGCCAGTTACAAAATGGGCTAAAAGTTATATTTCTTTCGATTTAATGCGTACTGATGATTGGGACCCAAAGTTGTTCATTTTACCACATAAAGAACGCGACGACTATTCGCTCTATGGGAAATTACTATTTACGCCAACTGCCAATCTGACAGTTAACCTAAGCGGCGTAAAATCAAGAACACAGTTTGATCGCTATCATACACAGTGGAAATTCCTGCTCGACAATTATCGCTCGGATCTGAGACAAGGTGACCTTCAAGCGATCAATGTAAGTTACCTGCCAAGTCAGAAGAGCCTCATAACCGTGACTTTGAGCAGACTATATACTAATAGAATCTTCGGTATACGGGAAGATGATTCTTACAACCCCTTAGAAAACTTCTCTTTCCGTGATTATACTACACTTGATTGGCCTTCTATCGGTTCGACAAATCCTTATGGAATAACATATAAATATCTTTATTGGGAAGGAGATTATCCTGAGTATCAAGATAAATCATCTCATGTACTCAAGGCTAACGCCAATACTCAATTACACATTGGCAATTATTATGAAATTAAAGCAGGGGTCGAATATTCATATTTGGATCTAAAGAATTTCTCCTATTTTGTCAGCGATACCACGCACCAGCTTATTGACGAATATCAGTATTTTCCAGAAGAGGTCTCAGTATATCTGCAGAATAATCTTGATTATAAGGTTTTTTGTGCGAAAATAGGCGGACGATACGACTGCTTCTCTGCGGACTTGGATACTATTGAAGGCACAGGGATTTTCTCACCGCGTCTTGGATTCTCATGCATGGTGACTCCCGATGTTCTCATAAGGATCAATTACGGTCAGTACACACAACCACCTCTGTATGATCATATGTATGGTTATCATAGTCTCTTGCCTTTCCCTTCTTATGTTACGGATATTCCGCCTATCGGCAATCCCGAACTTATTCCAGAAAAAACGCGCAGCTATGAGTTTGGCATTCAAAGCGAGCTGCACGAAAATCTTGCCGCTACTGTCAATGCGTATTACAAAGATGTGTCTGATCTTGTCGGCACGCGATTCGTCCCAGCACAACCAACTGATTATGTATCGTATTTTAATGTCGAATATGCCAATATTAAGGGGGTAGAAACAATCTTGGAGTTCTACAGCTCGCTGTTTACAGGCAGGATTTCCTATACACTCTCCTGGGCTATCGGAACAAGTTCTTATGCTGAGGAAGTTTATTACAAATATTATAAAGAGAATCCGGACACGAATTTCGTGCTACCAGCAACTGACTATTATCTTGACTTTGATCAACGCCATAGAATATTTGTTCAAGGTATGTTTAACATCCCCTGGCAGACAAAACTTCATCTTTTTGCCTATCTTGGCAGCGGTTTTCCCTATACGCCACCAGGTCCAGAGGGCGAATATCAAGAAAGAAATATTTTGCAACTGCCATTTCAAAGACAGATTGATTGCGTAGTTTCCAAATCCATCAATATAGGTAATCTATCAATCGACATGCAGTTTGAGATCATAAACATGCTCGATGCGCGTTATGAGATTGCACCTTTAGTTCCTTATATTCCCAAATCCGAAATCCATTACTGGGACTTTGAAGATTATGTTCCTTTTGACAGCAAATATTATCATCCTGCTGCTGACCTCAATCATGACGGTTTGATTTCTCCGATAGAACAGTTCGTGATCTTTAAAGAAATGAACAATGAAACTCTTGATTGGATCAATTCTTATACTGCACCAAGAAGGGCACGATTAGGTATAACAATACGCTATTAACTGGAGAATGATGTTGAAAAATCGGGTTACTAATTGGATTTACTTAATTCTAAAATTGCTAACAATATTAGTAATTATCTTATGCATCGACAATATCCAGGGGTGCAGGGACCCATATGACTTTGAACCGCCTGAAGATTCTTTATTACCTGCGCCAGATCCGCCTCTACTGCTGTCTCCGCGTGATAGTATTTACTACAATCTCCCTAATGATAGTGATTCTGTTCACATAACCTTTAATTGGTCCACAATTGAAGATATCGAATTCTACGAATGGGAGATTGATACGAGTGCCACATTCAGTAGAACCGCTTGGTCACGACGAACTGAGTACGACACGATTACTTTTGGTTTTACTGCTGACGATATGTTTACAAAAACATACTATTGGCATGTAAGAGCTGCAAGCGATTTATGGGTTTGGTGGACAGAATGGTCAGAGACCAGAACTTTCATCATACCTGTGCCAGGTAGCTTGCAGGTACAATGTAAGAAGCCCGAATCATTCCATTTGACACGGTGACTATTGGCTGAGCATCTCAACGATAGTCTTTGGATCACTAAAGCGCTGCACAGCTGTGCTTAGATTTTATCGTATCTTGACTACCTTTTGTGTCATTTGTCCATCAATCTCGATGAAATAAATCCCTGCCTTGATTTTATCAGGCATTACCACTCGTCCTGCGATGTCGAAGACTTTGCATTTTTTGGCTTTGGGTAAAATAAGGGAACCACTGAAGATTGTTGGACCAAAGTCATAGTGCTCAACTTTCCAAGTTTTTTTCTCATTAATATTCAGTGTATCTGGCGCTATTCTAATGACATAGAAATCCATGTCACCTGCACCAAATGACTTTGTTTCTCCTGCAATAACGTATCCACCATCTGAGGTCGCCTGGATTGACCAGCCACAATCCCATTCCAGTCCACCAATTGTCTTTGTCCAAATAGTGTCTCCATTCGTATCGGTTCTTATTACATAAACATCCGCTAGGCCAACAGCATAAGACCAAGTCATGCCGGTGATAACAAAGCCTCCGTCAGAACTTTCAATCACTGAGAGACCCGATTCATCTTGGTCCCCACCATATGTTCTCGTCCAGAGTGTATCACCGAGAGAATCCGTTTTAATGAGATAGACATCATAATCACCTGTACCAAATGAAGCTGTCTCACCTACAATGATGTAACCACCATCAGAGGTTTGCCTAACCGATTCTCCATAATCGTAACTTGCTCCTCCAAATGTTTTAGACCAAATAGTATCACCATTTGCATCAGTTTTAATAAGATAAACATCACTGGAATCATAATTGAAATAGTCGGTCATCCCTACAATGATATAGCCTCCGTCTCCCGTTTGCTGTAGTGAAAAACCCATATCCCAACTGAAGTAGCCGCCATAAGTTTGATACCAACTGAGATTGCCTAACGAATCCATTTTTATAAGAAGAATATTGGGGGCAATATGACCACCTGGACCCTGTGGCGTGAATCCAATAGTTATATATCCACCATCTGTAGTTTGTTGCACTGCATACGCAAAATCCTGTCCTGGCCACCCATATTTTTTTGTCCAAAGAGTATCGCCTATTGAATCTGTTTTGATAAGATAAACATCCTCGTTTAGCCCGCCGGGATTGAATGTTCCGGCGATAATGTATCCACCGTCTGTAGTTTGCTGAACTGCTCTACCAGCTTCAGTGTTAGCTCCTCCATATGTCTTTGTCCACAGTGTATCACCTACAGTGTTCGTTTTTACAAGGTAAACATCAAACAAACCGCCACCGAATGAATATGTAAATCCAGCAACTATATATCCACCATCCGTGGTTTGTTTAACTGACCGCCCGTAGTCTCTATCAGCTCCACCAAACATTTTCGTCCATAGTATATCAGGTGCTTGACCCAAAAGGTTGGTCACCGAGAAAAACAGTACAATACAAGCAATAGACAAATTGTTACAAAGTACTTTCATCCTCACTCCTATCCACACCTCATATCACCAATTAATTGTGAAAAAATCGTGAAAAATGGCTCAAATCTGACACAAAATCCAGCCATTATGATCTCATTTTTTGCAAAGCGTTGTAAATATTCACTCTAAGGATGCTACACTATAATGCACTGCGGTCTCTAAGTCCACTGTGGTGGATTATTGACTAAACCAGTAAATTCAATATAATTCTTCTGATAGGGTGTCCCCATGGTGAGATATAACCCAGGATGTAACGAAAAGTAAGCGGGATTTTAACATGATTGAGGTTGGTAATACGTGGAGTGAGTGAGCGTCATACCGGGGGATTAAAGGCATCCGAAAAAGTTTTGATGCCTTTTCAAGAGTTTTTTGGATAAAAGGGGTGTCCCCCTTTACCCCTGTAGCTCAGTTGGATAGAGCGGCGGTTTCCTAAACCGCAGAAAGCATTTTTTGTAACCCTTAAAATTACGACCCAAATCACCGTAAAGCCAATAATGACAATGTTTTGCACGATTCTGTCTATTGAAGATAATTCCGTCTATTGCCATACATTGTGCCACGAAAATGGCACAGATTTGGCACAAATCTTTCCTAAGCGAAGTCAAGAGTAAATGCCCCCTTTACAATTCGTCATCTAGTATTATAATTATTCACGGGAGAGTAGCCTCTA
>SMTZ1_10001263_pt1 | contig 38953 bp, 31 predicted proteins | sample DeeMarSWOR136_30_FD_25667 | JGI IMG/M metagenome (IMG submission 25667)
AGGCATCATCTGCGGCGTTGCCTTCGATCGCTCCTCCTTGCGGCGTATTGCTCCATACGCCTCAGTCGTCGCTCCTCGCCGCCTTGCATCTAATGCCTTGCTGGTGATCAGGAATACTCCATAACCTGCTGGTTTCACTACTTTTAATACCTAAATTAGACGATGGATTTTGGGGTTGAAGCCTCCTAAGATTGCATAAGAAAGAGCGTTACACCTCTCTCATTTCAGTGCAATCCTGATGCTTCGGCCCCGAACATTCCCCTTCCCGCCATCCCTCGGGGAAATTGTTCCCCAAATCCCCTTGCCTCCGACTTCGCCCCCCTCAGCAGATTTCGCTCAGCGAAAATGAAGAAAGCTCTCGTATGAAATAGTAAACTACCAATAACATCAAACAATTAAACTACGAATCCTTATAAAAAATCGAGATTTTTAGACGTGAGCCCTGTTCCTGATAGGACGCCGTCCCATGCCCCGGATGCAATCCCCTATGACCTTGGCCTTTGTATGGTGAGCGTGAATTTCTGGGTACATCTCCCCTCATCCCCGTCGGCCGCGATAATCTCGACGGTATGGGTACCCGCATCATCCCGGCCGACCTTCCACCGGACCAACCCGGCCTGAGGATCGATGGTCATGCCCCGAGGAGAAGAGGAACCGAGGGAAAAGGTGATGGGATCCCCATCGGGATCCTCGGCCACCACCCGATACTGGTACAGGCTCGATTTCATCTTCTGGGCCCTGGGAGAAGAGGTAATCACGGGAGCGCTATTGAAGATCACCACCTCCTGGGAGGCCACTTCCTCCCCCGTGCCCTCCCTATCGTAAGGTTCCACGCGGAGGATAATCCTATCCCCCTTCTTGAGGGTTGGATCCCTGAGGGTTTCCGAGCTCTCCCCCATGAGCACCTCCCCGTTCTTTACCCATTGATAGGAGAAGGCGATGGTATCCCCGTCCGGATCCGAGGCCTCCACCCTGGCCTTCAGGACCGAATTCCTGCGAGGTAATTCCGGATCAAGGGAAACCGCGGTTACCTTGGGAAGGGAGTTGACGATCCGAACGGGATCGGAAGAGACCTCTTTTCCCTGGACCTTACCATCCGACGGGGTCACCCGTACGGAAATTTCGTCGCCTTTTGCAAAATACTGGCCCGTGAGGGTCTTCTCATGGGCCCCGGGGATATCGGTGCCATTTCTCACCCATTGGTATTGGCACTGCACTGGATCGCCGTTGCGATCGCCGGCTTTCACCTCAACCCTGAGCTCAGTATCGGTATGGGCGTCTTCCGGGGTGATCCTTACGGATTGGATGAAGGGTGGAGTATTACCGACAGCGGGTTTTTCAGGTGCCTCTCCCCCGCAGCTTACCATAAACAGGAGGACTATACAGCTCGGTATGAATCCCTTGCCCGCCCACATGCTCTTTCACGGCCCCTATTGGGAAGCCCCTGGACGCATGAAACGGTATTTCCACCTCTCCTTGGGAGGGATATATCGGGGTATCGTGACGATTCTCTCGGCAACCAGATACTTACCCTCGAGGTGAGCGCGGATGAAAACCCACTGTTTGCGATGCAGCGATTCGAAGGAGAGCCGTACATCACGGCTATTGGTAATCTCCGTATCTCCTTTCACGATGATCTTCATCTCATTCACGTAGATTGCCCGCTCCCCTCGGTTTTTCCCCATGACGACGCCCTGAAACTCCTCTACGTGATCTTCCCCCCAGACCGGGAGATGAACCCCTACCATGAGCGTACATATCCATAGTACCACAATTGTCGCGATTCTCAACCGTTTAATCTCCATCAACGCCTTCATGATTGCCTCCTCAAAAGACTTCCCTCCACCACATGGGAATGAGGGTCGACCTATTGGAAACCGGTGGGCGGTGTATCCCCCCTCCCACGCCAACGTATCCCTTGGCTACTTCGTCGAAAATGGCGATGACCACCCCTGATGGGGTGCCAATGCCGATTTCCGCCGAACGATCATCGATGTCAAGCACCTCCCCGAGCCCATCGAGATCGAACATCGGGTTCCCCGTCTTATACCCCAGGGCGTAGAGGCGTGCCCTCCCCTGGCCTATAGAACAGGGGTCGTCGAACTCCTCGGAATCGGGTATGAAACTGGTGAAATAGGCGGTGCCGAAGTAGACCACGGGTGGTGAGAGCACCTTCTCCCCCGAGTGTTGATCGAGCCGGATATACCACCCGTTGTCCGTATCGAAATCGGCCAAAAGCGTGTCCGTCACATCCTGCAGATCGGTCTCCATCAGGGTGGCTCCATTCTTATCCTTTACCGCATAGATCCGATTAGGAACAGTGGTATCCCTGGGATCCGCCCTGTCGCCCGTTCCGAAAAAGACCATCTCATAGTACTCCGCTCCGTTTTCCAGGCAGACATCGGGCGGATAGAAGATCTTCCTGACCCCGCCTGAATCGAAGAGGAGTTTCCCCGTCCAGTAATCGGGGGATTGGCTCCCGATGTCGAAGCGCCACATCTTGCCCCCCATGTCTCCAACGTAGAGCCGGTCAATGTAGCCGTCCCCCGTGGTGTCCACCCGGGCGATGTCGCTGGGAATGGAGTGAGCCATAAGCCCGTCTTCGGCGTGGGAGTACTTCCAAACGAGGTCGCCTGTTATCGCATCAACGACATAGATGGCCCTGCCATAGCTATCCGGCCGCGCGCCCGGGCCATTGTCCTGGTTCTCGTCATACCCTCCCCCGATGAAGAAGACGGCCCTCTCCCCATTTCCATGGGGAATTATTCCCACCATGGGAGTTGACCAGCTCTGCCCCATCTCCGAAAAGTCTCCCAACTCCGGCTCCGGCCCGATCTGCCAGAGGAGCTCGGGGGTCTGAGGCGAGGTTACATCCAGGGCGAAGTAGTGATCTCCACCCCGCCTTTCACCGCAGACCAGGATGACCCGGTCGTCTCCGGACGATTCGATGATCCCATCCTGGTTTTTGTCGATGACGTATGCCCGTGGAGAACCGTCCACATAGTACTCCACCGCCTCCCCGGTCAGGTCCTTCAACCTCCCGAGGAGGTCGGGCGGGATGAACCCCCAGAGCTCTTCTCCCGTTTCGTCATCGTAGGCGTGGAGCATACCGTCATTGGCCCCGGCATAGATGACCGTTTTTCCCTTCCCGTAATGAATGACGAGCGGACGGGAGTGGAGAACGGCCCCCAAGATCCAGTCCCTCCTCTCATCGGTATTCCCGTTTCCGTTCTCATCATATGAGTCGTATCCGTGGACGAATCGGATGAGATCGTCCCTCTCAAGGTCTTTATTGAGCGGCAATCCCAATGTGGAGGGGGTGATCTCCAGGTTGTCCAGGCTGAAGGCATTGCTGGGATCCGTCAAATTGGAGGTGATCCCCATGAAGGTGTAAATCCTTCTCGGATCCCCCCTGTTGAGGAGAAGTTCGCCCACCCCCCCCTTCTCAACATCGCCGCCATCGGGAGCCGTGGTTCCCCAGAAGGAGACGGCCGACTCTTTAATCCGGCCCCTTGGAGTGAGCACCGGAATGCCGTTGAAGTCGAGGATATCCCCGATCTGGATTCCCCTGTCCGAATCGTCCTGCGTGGCGATGGCGAACTTCTTGATGTTCCCCTTCCAAAAACTCCGCCAGGTGGGTTTGAAGAGGCCGAGGTAGATACGGTTTCCGCTGGTGGTCCTCTCCATCTGGCTGATGGGAACGACAGGGGCGACGTAGGAAGTGGATTGCTCCAGGATTTCCTCGATGATCTTCTGCAACACCATGGCGAAGCTCTGGGCGTGGTAACAGTAGTAGAATTTGCCTCCCCCATTCTCGGCCGCATCTTCCAACAGCTCGGAGTAAATGGTAAACCCCACGGTATAGGTTACGACACTCTGGGTGTCCTCGAGGTCAGGCCTCATATCCGTCCATCGGAGGACCTTGACCACGTCGTCGAGGTAGTCCGATCCGTTGTCCTCGTAGAATTTCTCATCCCCACAGCCGGGCTCGTGGGCGTCGCCATCGGTGTCTCCATCCTTGTTCTTCCCATGTCCCCTCAAGATCTCATTTCGATCCTCCGTCGACTCGCCGTCGGTGACGACGAGGATGTAACTCCGTTGGCACCAGTACTGGATGGGGCTCGTATACACCCCCTCCTTGGGGTTGAAATAGCTGGGGGCACCCTGATAGTAGAGGCCGGCCTCGTAAAGGGTTTCCGCCAAGGGCGTCCACGTGTCGGCGTGAATCTGTCCGATGGCATTGTGAAGGCTGGCCCTGTTCCGGGGGGTCATGTCCTTGATCTCCCTCAGTATTCGACCCCCTTCGGATTCGTTGAAGATCATGGCCCCGAAGCGAACCCCTCGCGTGGTATTGATGAAGCTCTGAACGGTACCCTTCGCCACCCCCAGCCGAGGCCTATTCTCCGGAGGGCCGGTATAGAGCAGGTAGTTGCGGTAGTTTCCCGTCCGAAGGTACCACGTTTTCTTCCCACCGCATCGGGAATCGGAATCGAGCCTTCCGTTGAAGCAACCGTAATTACTCAGGGCCTCCTTGGCGTCCTGGCACAGGATGTCTTCAACGGACTTCCGGTAGAGCGTGTCCCATTTCCCGTGGGATTTGTAGAAGACCGCGTCGGCCTCAACATCCAGCGCTTTGGGGTAGGTGAAGTCCGGGTCGTAATCCAGGGCCGGCATTTCCCGGTTCATGCTTCCCGAGTTGTCGAAGATGATCAGGACGTTGGGCTGAACGGCGTCGACATCGGCCGCATAGAGGTCCGTATCGTCCGCCATGAGGGTTGAGGCCCCGCCCAACCCAAAGGCCAGCGGAACCAGCAGTATGACAATCCATTTCCTCATCTCAATACCCTCCCTGTGGTGTGGGCACCACTTTGATCACCTTCTCCTGGACCTCGCTGGATGCGCCCAGGGAAGCCACCGAGGGGTAACCGTTGGAGGAGATTAGATAGTGGTCGAACTTGAAGTGGAGGGCGCTGATCCCCCTGCCCCTGGGGGCACCCTTCTGGGTGGGATCATAATCCACCGCTACGCTCGCCCTCACCGGCTCCGTGAGGTCGAAGTCCTTGTCAGCCCTCTGAAAATTGGACCAATCCGCGAGGGCCATCTCCACTGCGCCATCGGCGGCGTAAAAGGCCTGATTACCCCAGTGGTTATTTCCCGATATCCTGACCTCGATATCGGTGGCGGTTATGGCGGCGAAGCCAATCACCGATGCTACCAGCATAAGCAACAGGGTAATGACCAGGGCGAACCCGCCTTTTTCCTTGGAGAGACATTTCATTTCCTGAGACCTCCTTATCAGTTGATGGCGAAGTTCCGAATCCTCACCGTTGATTGGAGCTGCCTGGTGCGATACTGGCCGCCCGTGATGGGATTGATGTAGTCGGGATCGGGCTTCCCGCTTCTGACCTGCACTGAGAGATGTGCCGCGATGATCTGATCCTCCTTTCCAACGGGGCTGTCCTCCCACTGGTCCACGATGCCATCGGAATCTCCATCGAGGCCATAGGTCAACTGCAAGTCCTGGATGTTGTTGGAGAGGGGATCAACGGAGAGGTCATTTCCGTCCTCGGTTACCTTCCTGATCAGGTGCGGCTCAACGGCATCATCGTCGATGAAGTAGGTTATGGTCCTCTCAACGCCGCCGTACTGGTACTGAACGGCAATGGAGTCGGTTCCGTTCCTCATGCCCTCTTCCACGGGGTTTATGAGAATAGGATTGGAGAGGGGAACGATGCTCCTGAATCCCGCCATGCGGATATCCCGGACCAAGATATCCATCGCCACCCTGATACCCTGCTGCATCTCTACCACCTCGTTCTGAACGTCATACACCTTATGTTGCGAGGTAAACGTCCGGTATGCAGCGGCTATGAGAATGGAACTGATGGAGAGGGCGAGCAGGAGCTCGATAAGCGTAAATCCCAGGTTTCTCCTTTGAAGATACGTTGCCACGGGATTTCTCCTTTGAAGATACGTTGCCACGGGATTTCTCCTTTGGCCAGGAGGCCTTCTAATTGTTGATGACCGAGGTGATGTGGATCGCATGATCATGGCCATCCTTCCAGTTCACCGCCAGATCAATGGTCTTCATCGTTCCCGTGGGAACGACGCTCCATGCCCGTCGGTAGTGAATTCCTTGGGAACCGGTAATGGTATCATTTCCATCCTGGAGGTCATTCCAGTCCACCGTCCTCAACTCCTCCATCTTATCCTGGGCGAAGGTGGTTGCCTCGGTGACCTTATTTCCAAAGGAAGCCCCCCGGATGGAAAGGACCATCATCTGTCCCAAGCCCAAGAGGGCGACGGAGAGAATGGTCAAGGCGATGAGCATCTCCAGGAGCGTGAACCCTTGTGGTGTCTTGCATACCTTCATTGAAGCCTCCCTCCTTTTGGAAAAGACGTAGGTCAAGAACCGTACCAAGAACTGGCCCCGTGTAAACTTGTGTATGGTTACGTCAAACGTAAAAAAGAAAGGGAAAATCAAGTAATTTCGAAATATTAGATAGTTCCCCAAATTTCATAACTTTTTTTCACAGGGTTTGAAATCTTTGCACAAAGGGGGGAGTCAGAGGGGAGGATGGGCAATCTTCATGTCAATTGAGGACCCGTTTTGATCAACTGGCGTGTTCGGTCATCGAGTTCTGGCGGGCTGACTTTTTTTCATAGCATGGGAATAGCCGGGGAGTCCGCCGCAGCGGAGGAAAGGGAGAAGTGGTGGGTAGGTAAGGTTCCGTCGCCCGCGGTGGGCCCGATTCGATGGGGGGAGATCACCAACTTCAGCGTCCACCGGAGTTCCCATCACGAGCTCTTCATGTCAATTCCATACTCCTTGATCTTGTAGAGGAGGGCTCGATGGCTGATCTCCAAGAGCTTGGCGGCGTGGGTGTGGTTACCATTGGTCTTCCGGAGGGCCTTCCTGATCAGGTCGATTTCAAGGTAACGACTCGCCTTCTTGATGGAAAGCTCGTCGTTGAGCAAGCTGAGCTTCGATTCCTCCTTGGGATTCTCAATCTCGACGGGCAGGTTCTCCACCTCAATGCGATGCGACTCGGTCAACACGATGGCCCTTTCGATGACGTTCTCCAGTTCCCGGACATTGCCATTCCAGCTGTAGTTCAAAAGGCAGTTCAGGGCCTCCGGGGCAATCCCCTCAATGGGCTTGCCCAGTTCCCTGCTGTATTTGTGGATGAAATGGTCCACCAAGAGGGGGATGTCTTCCTTCCGCTCCTTCAGGGGTGGGATCTTCATGGGAAGGACATTGAGGCGGTAGAAGAGGTCATCCCTGAATTTATTCTCCCGCACCTCCTTATCCAGATCCTTGATGGTCGCGGCGATGATCCGTACGTCGATCTGTATGGCCTTCGAGTCCCCGATGCGCCGAATTTCGCCATCCTGTAAAACGCGAAGCAACTTCACCTGAAGCTGCAAGGGTAACTCACCGATCTCATCCAGGAACATCGTCCCCCCGTCGGCCTCCTCGAAAAGCCCTTTCTTTGTCCGGACGGCATTGGTGAAACTCCCCTTGGTGTGACCGAAAAGCTCGCTTTCCAGCAGGTTTTCCGGAATGGCTCCACAGTTGACGGGGATGAACGGTTGGTTCGAGCGATCGCTGTTGAAGTGTATGGCCTTGGCCACCAGCTCCTTGCCCGTTCCGCTCTCCCCCGCGATGAGAATAGTTGACTTGTACTTGGCCACCTTCCGGATGGTATCGAATATTTGCCTCATCCGTTCGTTTTTGCTGATGATATTCTCGAAGCTGTACTCCTTCTGAACCTCCTTTTTCAGAAAGAGGTTCTCGCGCCTTAGCCGCTCCCGCTCTTCCGCCTTCTTCAGGGTCAAAATGATCTCATCGGGCTTGAAGGGTTTTGAGATGTAATCATAGGCCCCCATCTTCATGGCCTCGATAGCGGTGTCCAGAGTTCCGTAGGCGGACATCATGATAATGGTTGACTCGCATCCCGCCTTCTGGGCCTCCTTCAGGAACTCCAGGCCATCCATCTGGGGCATGCGAATGTCACAGAGAACCGTATCAAAGGCGCCGCTATCGACTTTTTTCAGGCCGTCGGTTCCGTTGCTGGCCGTTTCGACATCATACCCCCTCTTCTTCAAAATCACGGAGAGCATGTGTCGAAAATTCTCCTCATCATCGATCAAGAGGATTCTGTTGGTGGACATCAGTTCTCCTCACTGTTTGGGTTAGCAATTTTCCCCACCTCGAGGGAAGGCAGCAAGATGGTGAAGGTAGATCCCTTCCCGAATTGGCTCTCCACCTTGATTTCGCCATTGAAGAACTCGATGATCCTCAGGGAGATGGAGAGCCCCAAGCCCGTTCCCTTGCCCGGGGGTTTGGTTGTAAAAAAGGGGTCGAAGATCTTCTGTAAGTCCCCCTTCTTGATGCCGCAGCCCGTATCCGAGACGTTGATCCGAACCAAGCGGTCCCCTTCGCTGTACTTATCGTAAATCAACGGCAGGGGTTTGAATTTGCGAAGATGGGAGTAATCGGATTTCTCGGGGTCTGACTTCCTCCTCCGGGGAAATATTGCCTCGAGTTCCCCCTCCGTATCCCTCCTCACCACCGTCTGCGCCGTCTTTACGGCCAAGGTCCCCCCACCGGGCATGGCGTCCGCCGCGTTGAGGAAGAGGTTGATGAGGACCTGTTGGAGCTGGGATTCGTCAGCATTCACCGGGGGAAGATGTGGCTCCAAATCGAGCTTCGTCTCGATCTGTTTGAACGACTTCTGGTGAGAGACCAGCGAAATCGTGTTCTCTATGGTGGCATTTACGTCCAGTTCCTGAATCTCGAACTTGTCGGGTTTCGAAAAGTCCAGCAACTCCCTGACGATGTGGTTGATCCGGTCGATCTCCCTCTCAATGCGCCTCAAATAGCTCAGTTCTTCCTCCCTGCTTTCCATCCCCTCCTGCAGGATCTTCGTGTACCCCAGTATTGCCCCCAGGGGGTTACCGACTTCATGGGCGACGCCCGCGGCGAGCCTTCCGATGGAGGCCATCTTTTCCGAAATGAGAAGATCCTCCTGCGCCCGCTTCAGCCTCTTGTTGGTAATCTCAAGGGAGCGAATGTGGTCCTCCAATCTCCTCTTATTCTCCCCCAGCCTGTCCGCCATCTGGTTGAAGGACTCCATGAGCTGTCCTATTTCATTCTTGGCGGTGACACGGATCTTCTGATCGAAATCGCCGTCCCTGATCCTGCCCGTAATGCTCACCAAGTTCTTGATGGGGTTGACGATCACCCGAGACAGCAACAGGCTGCCGAAGAGGATGAGAACCAAGGAGTCGATGATTATGAAGAGGACCACCAACCTCTGGGACTCCACGATGTTGGCCATCACGTCGGCCAAGGAGAGGTTGACCCTGAGGCCTCCGACAACCTTGCCGCCGACGGAGAGGGGGGAGAACACGATCAAATCCCTGTACAGGTCGATGAGCATCCCCTTGTCCACCTTCAACTCATAGAAGGATTCCCCGCCCACAATAGCCCTCTTGAATTGTCGGGTCTCCGAATCCCTTCCGATCATCTCCCTTCGACTGTGAGCCACAATCCTGTAATCCTTATCCACGATGGACACCTCTCTGAGCCTCTCATCGGCAGCATACGTCTCCACTAACCCCTGAAGGGACGGATCGGCGAGGGTGGGATTCCCCTGCCCTTTGAACATGAGGTTCATGGTATTCTGAATTGAGTGGACGATAAACCAACTCCCTTCTACCTTCTGGTTGAGGATATTCCTCTCGTTGAGCTTCAACATGCTCACGCCGACCAGAAGGATTGCGGCAATAACGAGGAGGGTCATGTTGAGGATGATCTCCACCCTCAATCCCACCCTCAATTTTCTGAACAGCCAGGAATTCCTCACCATTGGTCCCTTGAAATGACCCGCCTAAATCCGGAGGTGCAGATACCAACGGATAATCTCCTCTCCGAAGAAGAGATATATGACCGCTCCCATGGAGAGGAATGGTCCGAAGGGGATGGCGTATTTACTATCGGCACCCTTGACCACCATGAGGCCAACACCGACAATGGAGCCGATGAGCGAGCTCACCAAGATGGTGAACACCGTCGAGCTCCATCCCAAAAAGGCCCCGATCATGGCCAGGAGCTTGATGTCCCCACCGCCCATTCCCTCTTTCTTGGTGGCCCAGTAAAAGAGGACGGCCACGCAATAGAGCAGTCCCCCGCCGATAACTATTCCCAAGAGGGAATCGAGGGTAGCCATGGTGAGGACCCCCCTCAACCCCTTAAAGACGAAGAGGACCAGGAAATCATTGTGGCCTTCGACGGGCTTCACGAACGACGCCAAAAACCCCACGCCGATCCCGGGCAGGCTGATCACATCGGGGATAATGCGGTGATCCAGATCAATGACGCTCACCACCACCAAGGAGGAAATGAGGATGAAGTGGATGAAGAAGGAGGAGGAGAGGCCGAACTTGAGCACGAGAAACACCGAGAAGAGGGCCATCATGGTTTCAACCAGTGGATATCGTGCCGGTATCGGGGCCTTACACCATCGGCACCTCCCGCCGAGCACGAAGTAGCTGAGGATGGGGATATTATCATAGACCTTGATGGGGGTCTTGCACTGAGGACAATGCGAAGGTGGCAAGATGAGGGATCCTCGCACGGGAATTCTGTAGATACAGACATTGAGAAAGCTTCCCACAATAGCCCCGAAGAGGAAGGCGAAGATGTAGAGAAGAACCGGATCCATCTTAGCTCTATTCTTTCATGGAGAGACTATTATCCATAACTGAAACGGCCCCACTTATTATAATTATCTATTTTTCTCTTGACTGCAAGCCCTTTCCTTCCCGGGGAAAGGGGAGCCTTTGCGAAACCACGGCGAACCCACGATCAATTCGACCAGAAGGTGTGCAGTACGGTGGGGGGATTTTGGAGAAAATCCTGACAAAGGACGAGAAGATATCGGGTTGACCGTCCCCTCTGAACAATGATACCCCTGCCCCATGAATCCGGAGGTGACCTTGAGAAAGCCCGCTATTTCCACTTATCATCCGCGCCGCCGGAGGTCTTGTTTCCGTCGGCGTCAATGCGGAGCCATCCTGCTGCCCCGCCATCCCTATTAAACTGCCTGGTCCCCGCCCGCGGCATTGCCTGTGCGAGAAACCCCGACGCATGGGCTGCCAGGGTAATGTTGTAGTCCCCGGGCTCGTAGGCGACGGCACCTCCGCCACCGTCATCGGGCCACCCGAAGGAGACGAGGTCATTGGGATCGAGCGTCCAGGCGCCGTTCTCCGCCCGAAACTGCTCCTCCATTGCCCGGACGTTTTCCAGGGCCACCTTTGCATCTGAGCGCCTTGCCCTCGTGATATGGTTGGTATACATGGGGACGACGATGGCCGCCAGGATTCCGATGATGGCGACGGTAATGATCAGTTCCGTGATGGTAAACCCTTTGCTCTCTTTACCCCTCATCTCTCCCTCTCTGCTTACAATAAAGAAAAAAAGCGAAAAGGAAAAAGGGCACAGACCTTCCCTCTTTCCAAAGCCCTTCGTATAGGAATGGATAATAGAAAAAAAGAAGGAAGGGGTAAGCTTCAGCTTACCCCCTTCCCTTGTCAGCACTTACTTGGGCAGCCAGCTGGCGTTGATTCCAGCAGATGCAGACCAATCCCAGCGAGTAAAAACGCCGGTCGCGGCAACCCAATTCCCTCTAACCCGAACGTTCTGGCCAGCTAAAACGGACCCGATGTCAGCCGCCAACTGTCCAGTGGCCCGAACCTCATAGGTCCCGTCTTGGGCGCCCAGATTCGTATTGTCAGTAGTGTTGTAGATCCACTTCCGGCCGCCTCCTGGTCCAAGGGATTCAGGCACCTGCACACCAATAACGTTCAGTATTCCACCTTCACCATAGCTGCCCGGGGGCGCTCCGCTATCAGCGGCGTAGTTGGCTATCTCATCCTTGATAGCACCGAGGCAGTCCGTGGCCTCCTGAAGCTTGGCCTTGTTCACGTTGGCGTTGTACATGGGGATGGCGATGGCCGCCAAAATCCCGATGATCGCCACGACGATCATCAACTCAATCAGGGTAAATCCTTTTTTGCTCCTTATCATGGTCTGACCTCCTTACGTGAAATGTGATCTATGGTTTCCCCTGGCCCCAGAGAAGTCTCCACCTCCTCTCCTTTGGATTTTTCCGTGTGTTCCACAGGTCTTTTTAGCATAATCCATGCCAAATCCCTTCTCCTCACCCTGCGAGCCATAATGTAGCGAAAATCAAGGGATTTTCGTATCGCCTCTTTTTCTTATAGTATTTCGCGGAGGCATTGTCAACTTTTTTCGGCCACCCCATGGACATTTTTTGTCCCTCAGTAACAATGTTTGACCATTATTCGGGGATATAACTCGGCTTCACCCTCCTCCCGTCGCATCTCCACTGCCAGCCGGTGATCACCCGATTTGCCCCATCGACCTGAGGGGCGCATCGAATCCACCCTCCCCTGAGCCCCCGGCCCAAACGGGTCCGAGCCCTGGCAACGATCGTTCCATTGTTCCCGATCAAGTAGCGCCATTTACCGCTCTCCGGGACCTGAACGCCGAGGGTATCGCGGATTTGATTGTGATTGTTGCAGCGGGGGGGCAAAAGCCCATCCTTTGAAAAATAATTGGTGATCTCGTCCTTAAGAGCCCCGATGGTATCCACCGCCTCCTGTACCTTCGTCTTCTTGACGTTGTCCATGTACATGGGGAGGGCAATGGCCGATAGGACGCCAATGATCGCAACGACGACCATCACCTCAGCCAGGGTGAACCCCGATTCCCTTCTCATGGAAATCCTCCTGAATTCCAGCTCTCCACCGCGCCTCACGCAATATTCATGCCATTAGCGCTTTTTTGATGTTGACTGATGCGTCCTTTTCCCCTAGATTATAGAGATGCGGCGGCACAAGAGGAAGAAACGGTACCTTAAGTGGTTCCTCCTTTCCCTGGGGGTCTTCGTCATCTTCCTCGGCGTTGCCGCGTGGGGGACCTACCTCTACTTCACCCATGATCTCCCTCGGGTGGACTCCCTCAGGGACTATACCCCCCCCATAATCAGCACGGTCTATAGCGATGCGGGCGAGCTCATCGGGGAGTTCTTCCTGGAAAAGCGCATCGTCGTTCCCATAGAGGGGATTCCCCCATTCGTCCTCCGGGCCTTCGTCTCGGCCGAGGACGCCCGGTTCTTCGAGCATGAGGGTCTCGATTACTCCGCCATCTTCAGGGCCCTGTGGAAGAACATTAGGGCCGGGGAGATCGTCCAGGGAGGGAGTACCATTACCCAGCAGGTTGCCAGGTCGTTGCTGCTATCCTCCGAGAGAAAGTGGTCCCGAAAGATCCGAGAGGCCATTTTGGCCGATCGCATGGAGAAGTCCCTGTCCAAGGAAGAAATCCTGCACCTCTACCTTAACCAGATCTATCTTGGACATGGAGCCTATGGAGTCGAGGCGGCAGCCCAGAACTACTTCGGAAAACACGTCGAGGATCTCAATCTGGCAGAGGCCGCGATGCTCGCCGGCCTTCCGCAGGCGCCCACGAGAAACTCCCCTTATAACCATCCCCGAAGGGCCAAATTGCGTCAGGCCTACGTCCTCGACCAGATGGTAGAAAACGGATACATCACCCGTGCCCAGGCGGCCGATGCCCTGGAAACCGTCTTGGAGATTCACCCCAGGAGGAGCAAATTCCTGGAGGTAGCCCCCTACTTCACCGAACACGTTCGCCGGTACGTCGAGGAGAAATACGGAAGGGATACCCTGTACAAGGAGGGCCTTGAGATTTTCACAACCCTCGATGTGGCCATGCAAAGGGCGGCCCAGAAGGCGGTGCACAGGGGGCTCAAGGAACTGGACAAACGCCAGGGCTATCGTGGCCCGCTCAGGCATCTCGACCCGGGGGAGATCGAATCCTTCTGCAAGGAGGTTCAGGAAGACCTCGGCCACTCCCCCCTAAGCGAGGGGGAGGAGGCCCCCGAAAACCCGATCCCGAGGTTCCCCATTACCGGGCGAGGGTCCGGAATCCAGCTGATGTCCTCCAGGTGGGAGATGTCATCAAGGTGAGGGTGAAAGGGGGTTCGGGCAAGACCATGGCAGTCTCCCTCGAGCAGGATCCGTTGGTTCATGCGGCTTTGCTGAGCATCGACCTGAAGACGGGGTACGTGAAGGCCATGGTGGGCGGAAGGGACTTTCAGGAAAGCCAATTCAACAGGGCCATTCAGGCAAAACGACAGGCTGGTTCCGCCTTCAAACCCCTCATCTATGCCTCGGCCATCGACAAGGGCTATACCCCCGCGACGGTGATCGTGGACTCCCCCATCATCTACGATGGCACGCAGGACTACCAATCCTGGAAACCCAGAAACTACGAGGAGAGGTTCTACGGGCCAACCACGCTGCGTAAGGCCCTTGCCAAATCGAGGAACGTGATCACGGTGAAGATCGTTCAGGATATCGAGATTCCCTACGTGACCCAATACGCCCGAAAGCTCGGCATCGAATCCCCCCTCAACGATGACCTCTCCATGGCCTTGGGTTCCTCTTCCGTCTCCCTCCTGGAATTGACCAAGGCCTACGCCGTCTTCGGGAATCAAGGGCGGAGGGTCAAGCCCATCTTCATCAAGAAGATCGCGGGCAGGGGGGGAAATGTCCTGGAGGAAAAAGTACCGCCCGCAGGAAGGGTCTCTTCCCTTCACCGGGGTGAGGATGGAGCGGAGGGGACCGACGGGGCAGCCGAGCAGGTAATCAGCCCGGAGACGGCATACATCATCACGAACCTGTTGGAGGGCGTCGTACGGAACGGGACCGGATGGAGGGCGAAGGCCCTGGGAAGGCCTTGTGCGGGAAAGACGGGGACGACGGACGATTACTCCGATGCCTGGTTTATCGGTTATACCACCGACCTCATCACAGGGGTCTGGGTGGGATTTGACCAGGAAAAGCCCTTGGGTAAGGATGAGACGGGCTCAAGGGCCGCCTGCCCCATCTGGCTGGACTACATGAAAACCGTGTTGGATGAAAAACCCATCAAGCACTTCCCGGTTTCCCCGCGAATTGTCTTCGCCAAAATTGACCCCGACACGGGCCTGCTGGCCTCTTCCTCCTCCGGAAGCGCCTTTTTCGAGTGTTTCAAGGAGGGAACCGCTCCTACTCGCCCTTCCGAGAAAAAGGGCTCCCGCTCCACGGAGTTCTTCAAGTTCGACATGACCCGTCCCCCTCGATAAAAAAAGCCGGCGGTCACGAGGCCTGCCGGGCTTTCACGGAACGGGATTGTATGGGCTCCCCCTCAGAGGTTTCCCCGGAAGTACTCCCTGATCTTTCCCAGGACGATTTTGGGGATGTCCTCTTTCTTGGTTACGTTGTAAAAGCTCACGTTCTTCCGCCCCTCCATTGCCTCCCTGAACCTCAGGGCGTACGTGTTTTCCCCGATATACACTGCGGTGATCCGATTGTCGATGGTGCTCAGGTATCCGATCACCTTCCCCAAGTTGGTGATCTTCATATCCGTGATGATGAAGATGTCCGGTTTCTTGGAGGTCTCCAAGAGGGGATCGAGTTCGTTGAGATTGAGGGCGGTCCCACCCCCGAAGTACTTGCAGAGAATCTGATAGATCTTGGTCCTGTTGGAGGTAAAATCAAGAATAGCCTTTCCCCCCATGGGCGCATCGCTGAAGTTGTACACCGCCACTTGGGCATCATTCCTCAGGTAGGCGTCCGAGGCACATGCGGCCCCGAGAACCGCATAGGATAAGTTCTTCCTGGGATTCGTCATGCTCCCCGAGGAATCAATGATGATGATGCAATCCGGCACGGATTCCCTCTCACCGAAGGTGCTCCCCTCGATCTTATTCCACGTCTGGGTGATGCCGGGCATAATCTTGCCGAAACTGGTCCACACGTCCACATCCTGAAACGGCCTTCCGATCTCCCACGGAGAATGGGAATGGGGGTTGAGGAATCCCCTCTTCTCCATGGGTACCTTCTTAATGGGTATGGAATAGTTCTCTGCTAGCTTCATGTAGTAAATCAAATCCGCATCCAATGGGGAGCCCTCACCCCTGCCCATTCCTCCTTCCATTCCGTACCCGACTTCCTTCAGCTCATCTTTGAAGTCCTCAAAGGTCTCCTTGAATTCCTTCAGCCCCACGTTCTGATTGGCGAAATCCCTGAGGCCCCGATCGATCTCCTCCAAGGTGTATCCATCCAAACCGTGTTCCCCCATGGGATTGGCCTGACTGTCCTCCTGGCGATCCTGCTCCTCTTGGAGCTCCAGCAGGGCCTTGATCACTCGGGTAAATTTCTGGATGCTCTTGTCCCACTGTTTCTTATCCAAATAGGGGATCCTGGCCAACCTCAGCACAACCTCCTCATCCTCCTTGGCACAGAGGTCCACCCCCCATATCTTCTGGTAGAGCGAGGTGATCACCTCCTCCACCTTGCCCCCCTCGAGGTGTTTGTAGAGGTCCGGCAGTGGCGTCTTTCTCCTCTTCACGCAATAGGTATCCGCCACCACATCCATAAAGAGCCCCGCCGCCCTCTTGGCCAGCTCCTTGTCCTTTATGACCCGCTTTGCCTCGGTGAACAACCGGAGGTGAGTGTGAAAATCCCAGGGGCAGTAGGTATAGTGACTTATCCCGTGATCCAAGAGGGCCTCAACCACGTCTTCCATATCCATCTTTTGGGCGATCTTGTCGGAGAAAGCGGTATTGATGGTTATCTGTTTACTCTTCATCTCCAGGGCAACATTGCCCTTTCCCTCCGAAACCTTGGGAATGGGGAGTTCCGGAAAGAGGTGTTTCATGCGGACCCTCGCCCAAATCCTCTTGATAATCTCTTCAGGGGTCGTTGCCAACCTAATCCCTCAGTAATACGTGTTGGATTGACGATAGTTTCGAGGGTAGATCAACTTCTCGTCCTCGTAGACCTTCCCATCGACGATTTTGCCCAAACCCCTCACCCTGCCTCCTACCAAGATTTCCCCCCCCATCATCCATTCTCCTGTGTGGAGGCCTATATTCTTCATGATTCGGATTCTCCCGCTTTTCATCCCCGCTCCCGTATAATTCTTGGCACTCCCCTCGACTACCAACTCTCCTCCCTCCATCCCAATCCCGGTAAAATCGCCTAAGTTCCCCTCAACAACCACCTTCTTGCCCACCGGAAGCCGATAGCCCAGGAGGTTGATCTGGGTCTTCAGATCGCTCAGCTTGAGGGTGATTTCCTCCTCCTGCGCATAATTGCACAACGCGGAGATATAGATACCAGCGGGTCCGGTTATGAGATAGGGAATCTTATCAGTGCTATCCAATTCGTAGCAGAACTCCTCGATGTCCTCCGCTCGATAATCGAACTCCTTGACCGCCTTCTCGGCCAGGGTGTATGCCTTGATAACGGTGTTATACTGGACCAACCAGACCAGCTCCTTCACCTCCTCCTCCAAGAGCATTTCATAGCCCCTAATGATGTTGGACATCACCCTGTTCCTCGATTGGATGATGGAATCCAGGGGTATCTCCCTTTCCGTTGTTGGATGGTCCCTAAAGTCGTCGAAGGGGTTCTTCATTTATTCCTCCAATCCCAAGTCCTTCTTGATCTCGAAATAGACGGGGTGATCGCCTTCCACCGGTTCCAAGGACTCACCGTTGAAGACCCGATATCCGACGGCCAGCGCGCTCTTCAGGTGTTCGCTCTGCTCACCATAGCGATTGAAAACGGTACTCACCGCTTCCTTTGCCAGGTATATTTGAAAGGGATGATCCCTCGTATCCTTCTCCTTGGCGGAAAGGTATTCCTCCTTCCATTGAATTCTATGCGCCAGGGTATATGGCGTGATCGCCTTGATATGCTCGACATCCACCTCGGCATCCCCCAACAACCACGCCAGTGCCTGGGAATAGGTTTTGATGGAGGTGGGGAGTCGATTGGATGCACAATTCCTTACCTCCCGGCACAGGTATCCCGTGAAATGACAACCCTCTTCACAATTCTCTACGGATCTCTTCTGCCCATACTTGTGGCAGAACGAAAGCTCGGCGAGTAACATGCGGGTGAATGCGTTGGCGTCCAAATCCAATTCCAGCCTCCCTATCTCTGCCCGGATCGCCTTCCTCTCCTGGAGCCCTACCGTTTCAATGCCCAATTTCTTTCCCAGGAATTCCCCATACCCGTCGCACACCTCCTCCATCTGGCGCAGCTTTGTTTGATAGGACAGTTTGCTGGTGAGGATTTTCTGGAGGGACCTTTCGGCCTTTGGACTTCGAAGGATACGGTCTTTCTGATCGAATTTCCCCACCAGGTAGGCGATATTGGGACCCGGGTGTCGGGACTCCACCTCGACGTCGAAACGATCCACCATGGGCGCGATGATGGTATTCGTGCCCCTATCCTGGTAATTGGCCGTTGCGAACAGGCAGTATTCCTCATTGATGATCATCTCGTTCAGATATTCCCAATTTCCCCTGTCCACGCCGTCGAGAATCATGCTCTGCTTCGTCTCGGGGAGGCGGTTGATCTCGTCCACGATCTTGACGGGGATCTGGGCGAAATTTGACCATACCACCTCTTCCGTCCCCCTGTTGAGCTTCCCCAAATCCGGCCTGCCGATAATCTTTTCCTCCGTCTGCTCGGGGTGCCCCGAGACCTCCGACCCCCACACGATACCTATGGGGATTCGATAGAGCAGGGAGCCCACGTATTCCGCCGATGTGGTCTTGCCCAAGCCGGGTTCCCCGATGATGAGCTCCTTTCCCCTGTTAATACCCGTCAGCAAGCTGAAGATGAGGGCGGAATTGAACCTCTCTCCCTTGATTTCCAGATCGGGCCGGTTGAAGTAGAGGTTTTCCCTGATGAAATCGTACATTCCCCTTATGGTTTCTCGGTAATGATTCTGTGCCATTCCTCCTCCTCGCCCTACAGCAGTGCCACCTCCCATACAAACTACCTTATCATTTCAACTGCCCCAAATCAAGACGACGCGGGAAAGAAAAAAAGGGCTTCCATCGCTTCAGCCGTGGAAGCCGGAGATGCACGTGCCCCTCATTTGAGGCGAATTACCAGTTGCCTCGTTGGATCTTCGTGCTTCAACAGCATACCGTCCCTTATGGACAGATCTCCTGTATCCATCCCCTCGATTCGACAATTATACACGCCATCCCTCACCTCTCTGAGGGTTACATCCCTCATCCTCGCCTCCGAGAAATGAAAGGCCTTCACGGAATACACGGCCTTCCCTCTCAACTCGGGATAGATGGCCTTTACCAGAACGGCCAAGAGGGAGAGTGCGTTGTTATCGATGCAGTAAAGGGCCTTCTTCTCGATCCCGATGGTCCCCTCCCAGTGGGGCGAACCATCCTTCGTGACCGCACCAGTTACCGTTTTGCCATGGAAGATATATCTCAGTTCCCAAAGGCCGCTCTGATCAGGTACTTCGGGTAACTCAACTTCCAACCGTCTGGAATACGCTACCGGTTCCCCGTTCTTCTCCAAGACCAACTCGCTATTACCCCGTTGATGCTGGGCGCCCTCCCCGATAGTGAGGTCCGATTTCACGATGAGGTGCTTCCCCTTCGCCTCCAGGGTAAAGGCCTCCGTCCCGATTTCAACCCCCTTTCTCACGTATTGATAGATGAAGGTCTCGCCATGCTGAACGTGGGAATATCGCGCGCAATGAGAAAACCATAATCCCATCAAGAGAAACAAGCCGCCCCCCTTGACAAATCCCATTCTCATCCGTATCTCCCCAGCCATTGAAAATGAGGCCAACGTCAACATCCCGTGAGCAAAAACGGACACTCGAGCCCGACACGGGAGGATGACGAAAAGGCCTAGGAATTGATTATATAGCAATTTGGCTCAAAAGAAACTATAATTTTGGAGGATTTTTCCATCACCGTTGCCCATGAAGCCCTTGTTTCATCCACAACCCATCCATGACCCTTTCGGCGACCCAGGGGTCTATGTGGAGTTCATGTTTGAGAAAAGGGCCCTCCTCTTCGATATGGGCGATCTCCATCCCCTTTCTCCTCGGAAAATCCTGAAGATCAGCCACATCTTCGTCTCCCATACGCACATGGACCACTGTATCGGCTTTGACCATCTCCTGCGAATCTGTCTTGGCCGAGACAAAGAGCTTTCCCTCTTTGGTCCCCCCTCCTTCATTGACCAAATGGGGAATAAGCTGGCCTCCTATACGTGGAACCTCGTGGAGAATTACTCCAATAACCTGACCCTGAGGTTCACCGAGGTCCACCCCGACTTGCGAAAAACGGCCAGTTTTCGCTGTCAATCCGGGTTCAGGCAGGAAGGGTTAGCCTCTTCTCGTGGACCCGATTCGATCCTGGTGGATGAAGCCACATTTCGGGTGAGGGCCATAACGCTGGATCACAAAATCCCGTGCCTGGCCTTTTCCCTGGAGGAAAAACAGCACATCAATATCCTGAAAACGCGCTTGGAGAGCATGGGACTTCCCGTTGGTCCCTGGCTCAAGGAGTTGAAAGAAGCCGTGATGCGCGGGGAATCCGATATGAGACTATTCCGGGTATGGTGGAAGGAGAAGGGCAAGGTGAAGGAGCGAAAATTCCCCCTGGGAGAACTGAAGGCGAATATCGTGAAGATCATTCCCGGCCAGAAGATTACCTACGTGGCCGATGCCATCTACCATGAGGATAATGCGCGGAAAATCGTCGAACTGGCCATGGGATCCGATGCGTTATTCATTGAAACCGGCTTCTTGGAGAGAGATGCAATGCTGGCAGCGGAAAAATTCCACCTCACGGCCCAACAGGCGGGGCACCTTGCTCGCATGGCGCAGGTCAAACATATGGTGCCCTTCCATTTCTCCCCCAAGTACACGGACCAAGGTGACCTCTTGGTCCGAGAGGCCATGAAGGCCTTTCGCCATTCCGCTTGATATCCCGCCCGGACTTAAGGAGTTGTCGCCCCAAAACCCATTTCGCTCAGAGTTTCGTGTCCGTGATCATTAGGACCGCAGACGGCGGACGGCAGACCGCGTTAGAGGATCGTGTTCGTGAAACTGTTCGTGCTCGTGACTCGTTATTGATTTTTTTGGCATTTGAAATTTGAGGTTTGACTTTTTTCCCTCAAGCCTCCAGCCTTGACCTTCTCCTTAACCTCAACCTTAACCTTAGCCTCTCACCTTTGTCATTTGTCATTTGAGCGTTGACATTTGGCATTTTCCTCTCGTGCTCGTGCTCGTGGTTCGGACCCGGTCATTGGTCATTTGGATTTTGACATTTGAACTTTCCATTTTTAACCAATAAAACCAATCAAACTAATACAACCAGCCAACTCATTGCCATTTGTCATTTCGCCTTCCCCCTTCTGCCTCCAACCTCAAACCTTTCCCCTCACCCCTGCGGGGTGAACCGCAGCGCCATTTTTTCAACCGCAGCACTGCATGACTGCAGCACCGCAGAACCAGTTTTGTCTGGACACCACCCCCCTAAATCCTCACCCCAGCCCGCCTGAGCTTCTCCAACATCTCGCGGTTCGCCGGCGACGCGAAGAACGTGACTATGGCCTGGGCAACCTTGGGACCGATACTCGATATCCCCTCCAGATCGGAAGGTTTAGCCTTAGACAACTCGTCAAGGGAGGAGAAGTGGTTCGCGAGGGTTCTTGCCGTTCCCAGCCCCACCTCGGAAATCCCCAGGGCAAAGACAAGATTCTCCAAGGGCCTCTGCCTACCGTTGGCAATGGAGCTCAGCACTCGATCCGCGTTCTTCCCCCTGATGTCCACCTCCTCCAAGTCCCCCTTGGTCAGGGAGTACAGGTCGCCCACGTCCTCCACCATCTTCCTCTTAACGAGTCGATAGCAGAGGGCATCCCCCACCCCGACCATATTCATCCCGTCCTCGGAAACGAACTGCCTCAGGTGTTGGGCAAGTTGGGCCGGACACCTGGCGCCCGTGCATCGGGAAAAGGCCTGACCCGGTATCTTGGTAATGGGAGAGCCACACGAAGGACAGGATCGAGGTACTCGAAAGGGCCGCTCCCTCCCCGTCCGAAGGGCTTCAATGGGTTTTACCACCTCGGGCCTCACGCCTCCCGCGCGGCGCACCACCACGTGGTCACCAATTCTGATATCCTTCCTCCGGACATCCTCCTCGTTGTTCAGGGGGGCGACCCGAATGGTGGCACCTCCCACGCGAACGGGTTCCAGAAGCCCGAAGGGTTTGATCGCCCCTGTTCTTCCGATTACGATGAAGATGTCCTTGAGCCGAGTGGTTGCCTCGACGGGGAGAAACTTATAGGCCAGGGCCCATCGAGGGGCCCGCAGGATCTCCCCGGCTTTCTCGCGGTCCCTCAGGGAGTCCAGCTTTACCACTACCCCATCCGTGTCATAGGGGAGACCATCTCGTCTTCGATTCCAGTGCTCAATGTAGCTCCACACCGACTCAATGGATTGATGTCGTTGGCTATGGGGATTTACGGTAAATCCGAGGGATGTCAAGTATTCAAGGGTCTCCCCATGTCGCTCCAATTCCCTCCCCTCTATGGAGCCAATCCCGAAGACCCATATGTCCAACGGCCTCTCAGCGGTTACACGGGGGTCTTGTTGCCGCAGGGACGCAGAGGCCGCGTTTCTCGGGCTGGAGTAAAGGGGGAGTCCCCTTTCCGACCTTCCCTTGTTGAGCTTTTCGAAATCCCTCCTCTTGATGTATACCTCTCCCCTCACTTCACAGAGGAGAGGATGGGGGCCACCTTTCATATGATTGGGGATGAAGGGGACTGTTCTGATGTTTGCCGTTACGTCCTCTCCCACCGTTCCATTGCCCCGGGTGGCCGCTCTCACCAGCCTTCCCTCCTGATAGAGGAGCGCAACGGCCACTCCATCGATTTTCAGCTCCGTCACATAGTCGACTTCATCTCGCCCCACGATCTTGCGAAGTCGCCTGTCCCATGAAAACAGGTCGTCGCGGTTGTATCCATTTTCCAAGCCCAGCATGGGGCTCAGGTGCTTTACGTGGGGAAAGAGATGGACCGCCGGGGGACCTACCCTCTGGGTTGGGCTATCGGGGGAGTAGAATTGGGGGTTGGCCTCCTCCAGTGCCTCCAGCTCCCGAAAGAGGGCATCGTATTCCCGATCGCTGATGATCGGTTCGTTGAGCACGTAGTAGCGGTAGTTGTGCCCCTCGATTTCCCGCCTCAACTCCTCAATTCGCCGTTTCACACCCATTTTGGAATTCCCAACGGATGAGCATTGCCTTCCTTCGAACCAGTATACAATTGTACCATGTATTTTTCGTGGTGTGACGAGTACTGATGCGAAACCCTCGCCGAGAGAACCGGTCAGAGGAGAAGACTCCGGTCTCCTCACTTGTGAGAAGATTAAGGAAATACAATAGTCAAATATCGGAGGCGGGGTGGGCGATGGCCCTCCCTTTTTCCCTGTTGCCCCTATTCCACTTTGCTGCTATACGCCTCCAAGGAGTGGTCAGCGACGACACGCGCTCCCCTGATCAATGGCGAAGGATCGTGGCCCCAATGCACGCGGGGGGATAACGGAGCCATCACCGGTTGGGCAGGAGGGCATCGACTTCTACGGAGAAAACAGTGACTGTGGAACAGCCCAGGTTGGCGAAAGCATCGGAACAAATCCGAGGAGTTTCCTTAATTTCGCTGGGAATATTTTTGTAAGCTGTTGATATTGTTTGAGATTCGGCTTTCCCAAGGAGAACGCCATTCTCCTTTCGCTTCAATGCCTTCGAAGTGACCCTTTCGGGGTTCTCAGTTCTCAGGTGGGGAATACTTACCCCTTCCGGCCTCTAAAGGACCGGCTTTCCCCTACCTGCTCACCCTCGATGGGTACCCCACTTCTCCGGCAGATTACGCTCACGGACAACGGTGTTCTCCGAAACCCCGGAAACTCCAGAACAAATCCCCCTTGAGAAACGGACCATTTTCTGATAGCCTCATGACCGGGAACTTTTAGGGGGGAAGTGCCATGGTAAGGCCAATTACTTGGGAGACGTTCAAAGAGCTGAGGGGAAGCGAGAAAAAAGAGTACTTCGCGAGGGATGGAGACATTTTCCATGTGATCATGGCCCAGCAATTCGATCGCCCCTTCCTCGATTATATCTGCGATTTGGCCACGAAGATTAGGGGAATCGCCAAGGGAAACCAGGGGATGCTCTTTCTCCAATCCTTGCTACAGACAAAGCGGGCCATGCTCTACTTCGTGCAGCCCTCCACGAGGACATTCCTTTCGTTCATGTCGGCCTGCCAGATACTGGGGATGAGGTGTTCAGAGGTTCGCGATCCAACGACCTCATCGGAGATGAAGGGCGAAACCCAAGAGGATACCGTGAGAACCTTCTCCAGCTATGTGGACCTCGTCATCATGCGCCATGTTCAAGAGAGGTTCGCCGAAAAGATGGCCTGGCTCCTCAATCAGACTGGCCGACCCGTCTCCATCATCAATGCCGGCTCCGGAAGGGATCAACATCCCACCCAGGCGTTGCTCGATATCTACACGCTCCACCGCTCCTTCGAGAATTACGGTGGAATTGATGGAAAGGCCATCGCCATGGTGGGAGATCTCCTGCGCGGCAGGACAGTTCGATCCCTGACCTACCTCCTGAAGAACTACGAGGGCGTCAAGATCTATTTCGTTGCCCCACGGGGTCTCCGCATGGGTCAGGATCTCAAGGAGTACCTGAGGGAAAACGATGTGGATTTCGAGGAAACCGAGCATTTTGATGAGGTGATCCCGTTGGTCGAGGCAATCTACATGACTCGAATCCAGGACGAATACGATCAGCGAGGGGAATCGAAAAAGATCGACTACCGTAAGTTCCACTTTACCGCGAGTCACCTTAAACTCCTCAAGCCCAACGCCATCATCATGCACCCTCTTCCGCGGCGGGCGGAGATCAACCCCGAGGTGGACCAGGACCGCAGGGCCATGTATTGGCGTCAGGTGAGAAACGGAATGTGGGTCCGGGTAGCCCTCATCGCCAAGATCTTCCTGGTCGACAAGGAGATCATGAGCTACTGAATCACCGAATCACCTGTCCTGCCCTTGTCATGCTATGCCGGGTTCCCGGGATTTCCTAATCTTCTAAACAACTTTGCCCTTCGTGAATTAGTCAAGGGTGATTCCCCGGCAATGAACCCGGTTTGACTTTGTCTTATGAAAATGGTATCTTGGCTAATAACAACCTTAGTGTTTCTGTTATTCTGAACAAAGGAGGATCAGATGGAGTGGGACAATCGAAATAAGGGTGGCTGGGACCGAGGTGGCCCCCCCGATTTGATGGACCTCGTCTCGAAGGTCAAGCAGCGCTTCGGGGGCCCCGGAAAGGGAGGCAGGTATCCGTTGCTCATTGTGATCGTGGTTATTTTTGCGATCATTTTCGCTTACACAACGGTCTATACAATTCCAACAGGACACCGAGGGGTCGTCCTCCGATTCGGCAAGTTCTCTGCCGTAGTCAAACCAGGGCTTCATTTCAAGATCCCTTTTGGAGTCGATACAGTCTACAAGATCCACACGGACAAGGTGGATACGGAGACCTTTGGTTTCAGAACCGTTCGTGCTGGCATTCGGACCCAGTATGAAAAGACCCGCCTGATGGAACGGGAGTCGCTCATGCTCACCGGCGATCTGAACGTCATCGACGTGGAATGGATCATCCAATTCCGCAGGGAAGACCCTCGAAAATTCCTCTTTAACGTCCGAGACCCGATCAAGGCAATCCGGGACATCAGCGAATCGATGATTCGGCGCATCGTGGGAAACTGGAGCTTTGACTACGTCCTCGGGAACCGTGAGGAGCTCAACAAAAAGGCCCAGGAGGAGCTCCAGAAGATTCTGGACGAATATGAGAGTGGAATTAGAATCGTCAACGTGAGACTTCAAAACGTGGTCCCTCCTGACCCGGTAAAAGGTGCCTTCAACGAGGTGAACGAGGCCCAACAGGAGAGAGAAAGACTCATCAACCAGGCCCAGGAAACATACAACAAAGAAATCCCAAAGGCCAGGGGAGAGGCGGAGAGAACCATCAACGCCGCTCGGGGATACGCGCTGGAGCGAGTGAACCGGGCAAAGGGTGATGTTGCGCGATTCTCCGCCGTTCTCAAGGAATACCGAAACGCAAGAGAGGTCACCAAACGCCGCCTCTATCTCGAGGCCTTTCAGACGATTCTGCCCAACGCCAAACAGATCTACATCATAGACAGCGATCAGAAGAGCGTTCTGCCGCTTCTTCAACTAAATCAACAAGTCGGCAGGAAGGGAGGTGAAGCCCAATGAAACGAATTGGAGCTTTCGTCGTTGTTATCATCGTTATCTTTCTCATTCTCGTGATTTCAGGCGCTTTTTATACGGTTCGCGAATGGGACCAGGTGGTAATCACGCGCTTCGGGGAGCCCATTGGAGAACCAAAGATCGAGGCGGGCCTCTATTTTAAAATCCCTCTCGTTGAGAAACTCCATCGCTATGAGAAGCGAATCCTGAGGTGGGATGGAGACCCCACGGAGATTCCCACCCTGGACAAACGGTTTATTTTCGTCGATACCACGGCCCGATGGCGAATCGTGGATGCGCGGAAATTCTTAGAGGTTCTCGTCGGTTACAATCAAGCATACGCCAAACTGGATGACACCATCGACGCTGTCGTTCGGGATTATGTCTCTGCAAATCCCCTGGTGGAGCTCGTCCGGACCACTGACTGGATGCCAACAATTGAGGAGGGGGAAAAGGTCTCCTCCCCGTTCCCAGAAGAAGCCCGAGAAACCGTTAAATTGGGCAGGGAGAAGATCACCCGGGCCATTCTGGCCGAGGCATCAAAGGCTATGCCCGCCTTTGGTATGGAACTGGTCGATGTTCGCATCAAGAGGATCAATTACGTGGAGAGGGTCCAAGAGAAGGTTTACGAACGGATGATATCGGAAAGGAAACGCAAGGCCGCCCAGTTTCGATCGGAGGGTGAAGGGAAGAAAGCGGGGATTCTCGGACAGATGGATAAGGAACTGAAATCCATCGTCTCGGGCGCCTACCGGACGGCCGAGGAGATCCGCGGAAAGGCGGACGCGGAGGCCACAAAGATCTATGGAGAGGCTTATAACCAGGATGCAGAGTTCTACGCGTTCTTCAAGACCCTCGAAACCTACAAAGAGGCAGCATATAAGAATGCCTTTGTAATCCTTGGAACTGATTCTGACTACTACCGGTTTCTGAAGAACATCCCGAAATGAGCTTTGCTCGTTTCGATCATCCCGCAAGCCAAGGGGAAAACAGTCCAACTCATGGAATGACGGAGCGACCGTATTTCCACTCGACTACTGGTCGCTCCACTTCCCGTATCGCTCCCTCAAGATCCTGTGCAGGATTTTTCCCGTTCCCGTTCTGGGCATCTCCTCATCCTTGATAAAATCGACAGACTTGGGGATCTTATAGCCAGCAATTTTGCCACGGCAGTGCTGGATCAGTTCCGCGGCCAGGTCCTCTGACGGTGTATATTTTTCATGAAGGATCACTACAGCCTTGACCGCCTCTCCCCACTTTTCGTGGGGCACCCCGATGACGGCCACGTCCTTCACCGCGGGATGGTTCCCCACGATGTTCTCCACCTCGGAGGGGTAGACGTTCTCCCCCCCTGTGATGATCATATTGGCCTTTCTGTCCACCAGGTAGTAGTAGCCATTCTCATCTATCTTCCCCATATCCCCGGCCGTGGACCACTCGCCCTCGAAGACATCCTTGGTTTTCTCCGGATCTTTCCAGTATTCCTTGAAGACGATAGGCGTCCTCACGAAGATCTCCCCCACCTCCCCAGGGGGGACCTCCTTCCGGTTCTCATCCAGAATTTTGATCCGGTCTATCCCGAAGATCTCCTTTCCAATGGAGCCAAGCTTCTTCATCTGATCCTCGGGCCGCAAGAGGGTCATCAACCCCTGCTCCGTGGACCCGTATGCCTCCCAAAGCTCGGCATTCTTAAAGTACTCCATGATGGCGAGCTTGGTATCCTTCCTAGCTGGTGCTGAGGAGATGAGAAGCTGGCGGATCGAGCTCACATCGTACTGAGCCTTCACCTCCTCGGGAAGGGCCAACATCATGATGTAGTGGGTGGGAACTAGGGAGGTGAAGGTGATCTTCTCCTGGTGGATGGTCCTGAGCAAATCCTCGGGGTCGAAGCCGATCATGTTGTAGACGAAGCAACTCGCCCCCACGTAGGTGTACGCGAATGAGTAGAAGATGGAGTTGATATGGCACATGGGCATAACCAACATTACCCTGTCGTCGGGCCTCACGCCCATATTGATATCGTTCAGGATATACTGTGCGACATTGCTCTCGTGGGTCCTCACCACGCCCTTCGGCCGTCCCGTAGTCCCCGAGGTGTACATAATGTTCCAGAGATCAGCGGAATCCACCACCACATCCGGGTGGCTTGGGGACCCCTTTTCCACGAGATCCTCGTAATGCATGTAACCACTGGGTGCCTTGCCTTCTCCCATGGAAACGTAGTTCTCCTGGGGGATGGGGAGCTTATCCCGCATCCCATCAATCATTTCGGTGAACTCCTGTGCCACCAGGAAGGCCTTACACTCGGAGTGGTTGATAATGTACTCGATTTCCGGAGGGGCCAGGCGAAACATGATGGGAACGGTAATCTGTCCTCCCTTGGCGGAAGCGGCATAGATCTCCATCCATTCGATGCAGTTGTATGCCAGAATGGCAAAGCGGTCGCCCTTTTTCACCCCCATATCCCGTAGGGCGTTGGCCAAACGATTCGCCCTCTCATCCCATTCCACGAAGGTGGCCTGCCTGAACTTATCCTTGATGGCGACCTTGTCGGGATAGTTTATGGCGTTCATCTTCACCACGTCTCCCGCGTGTACCCACTTGCTCTCTAACATCATCTTTCCGTCCTCCGAGGGTTTGTGATTTTTTTTACATTCTAATACCCCTGTTTTACCGTTGTCAAACGTTTTCTCGCGCTTCCCAATCCGCCAGAGGTTAAGCGAGGTACTCTTCCGTGAGGCATCCCCTCCCTTGAAAACAACCCGGCGATCGGCTATCATCCATGCAGATGTCTTAGTACGTTTCCCCGGAGGTGGACATGGCAATCCCCATGGAACCCAAGACGCTTGGACTCTTGGTGGCCAGTCTCTGTTTCCTCGTATCCCTGCTGATAAACCTCATTCAACACCATTACTACAGGAGGCGGGCAGATCACTTCCTCAACAAGCAGGAATCGCTCTTCCATTCCCTCGCCGGGCTCCATGGCTCCCTGGGAAAGCTGGAAACCGCCTGTGCCCTGGAAATGGAGCTCAGCATGTCCCTGAAAGACATGGGGAAGGCGATTCATGTTGCCCGAGCCCAACTGAGCTCCTCCATCGCGGATATCGAGGCAAACCTCCGTTCCTTTCGAGAATACAGGGCGAGGGAAAGGGAGAGGAAAAAACACAAACGGGAACTCGATGCCCTCCGAGGAAGAAAGCCGTCGAAATAGACCGGACGTGAAATCGAGAGGTCGGCTTTGTATCGAGGCGATCAAGGGCTCCCCATGAGAGAAAAGAGACTGTGCCCATCGGAAAGGAGGAAATTGCCATGGAAATAGAAGGCTATCACTTTCCCGATGACCTCTACTACGACAAGGAGCACTATTGGTGTCGTGTGAAGGGGAATGTGGTGGTAATGGGAACCACGGACTTCGCCCAAAAAATGGCCGGGGAAATCGTCTATGTACAGCTTCCGCTCATTGGAAAATTAGTCAACCAGGGCAAGCCCTGCGGGGCCTTGGAATCGGGAAAATGGGTCGGCCGAGTCTACGCCGTCATATCGGGGAAGGTGGTGGAGGTGAATGAGGCGCTCGAGGATAGTCCTGAACTCATCAACCAAAGCCCCTATGATCAGGGATGGATGGTCAAAATCGAACCCGCCAACCTCGAGGAGGAACTGGGGAACCTGATGCAGGGGGATGATCTCATCCGGTTCGTCAAATCCGAGATCGTCCGAGTAGCAGCGGAAAAGTAACCGGGTTCCGTTTGAAGAAGGAGAGGATAGATCGGATGTATCTCTTTGACTTGGGAAAGCTTCCGGGGCAAGGGTCGATGCTCATTTTCCATGCCCTGGCAAGAATGGGAGTGGAAGCCCTGGTCATCGTTTCTCCGAAGAGCCCTCTGGCCAGCATCGGATACTTCCAGGACGCCGAGAAGGAGATTGATCTCTCCTATTGCAGGCAAAACGGCATCTCCGCCATGAGACGTGAAGTCGGAGGGGGCGCAACCTACCTGGATGAAAATCAAATATTTTACCAACTCATCTGGAAGCGGTCCAATTCGCGATTTCCCGTCGAAATGAGACGGATTTTCGAGGAGTTGTCAATCCCGGCCTGCGAAACGTACAGAAGGTTCGGCATCGAGGCCTCCTTCAGGCGGGAAAACGATATCGTGACCCGGGAGGGGAAGAAGATTGCCGGTGAGGGAGGGGGAGATATCGGGAATTGCATGGTCTTTGTCGGGGGGATCCTCCTCGACTTCGATTGTGAGGCCATGAGCAAGATCCTCAGGGTTCCCGATGAGAAATTTCGGGATAAGGTCTATAAGAGCATGGAGGAAAATCTCACCACTATGAAGCGGGAGCTGGACCAAATCCCGCCTCGGGAGGAGATCGTTCGAACGTTGATCGGCGAATACGGAAAGCGTCTCGGCAACCTTGAACCGGCGGAATTGGACGATCGCCTTGTGGAGCGCATGAGGGCGTTGGAGAAGTGGTTTACCTCGGACCGCTTTCTCTTCAAGAAGACTCGAAAGGTACCCAAAGGGGTGAAGATAAAGGGAGGGCTGGAAATCCGTTACGGCATCCATAAGGCCAAAGGGGGCCTCATTAGGACGGTTGAGGAGGTGGAGGAGAATCGGATCAACGAGATCGGGATATCCGGGGACTTTCAATTCTACCCAAAGGACGACCTCGCCAACATGGAACTCGAGTTGAGGAAGACCGAATGTGAGGAGGAAAGGGTTCACAGGAAGATCCAACAATTCTATGAGGAACATCACATCGAAGCACCGGGGGTCGCTCCCCAGGATTTCACAACGGCCATCGTTCAGTCCCAATCGGAAGTATCCGAATAGCTCCCTCCCCCCTTTTCAATTCCCACCAATGCCCACACTGCTCACCTCACTTGCGCTCTCGGTTGGAGGTTATCCGGATTCCACCGCAATGGGATAGAAACCGAAATTGCCCTTATGCAGGGAAATGTATGGCTCGTTGAAAATACCATAGGCGCGAATATATCGTTAGATAACTTGAGCGATTAATCCTTACGTAAGGAAAGCCGGAGTTTCCCGATTTTTATTGGAAGGATTCCTGTAAGCTATTGGTTCCATACTAGATTCTGTTTTTCCCAAGAGAACACCATTGTCCCCTCTCAGCGCTTCGGGGCTGAACACCCCTCAGCAGGTTGAGGTTGGAGGTTAAGGGAAAGTCCAGTTTTCACCTGAATCACCCTTTTCGGTTCATTGAGAATAGTTACCAAGAATTCTTTGATGTTGGCTCCAGGAATTTGCGAAACAATCCCTCGTAAGGTAACCTCTTTAGAGCCACGGGAAATATCTCCTCTCAGCCTTAGCCTTCCTTTCCTTCGACTACGCCCTTCGGTCTGAGCAGTTCGGCCTTGAGCTCACTGCCGAAAGGCTCAGGGTCGAAGACTCAGGACAAGTTTTGCTCACCCTCGATGGGTACCCCACTTCTCCAGCAGATTGCGCTCATGGCCAACGGTGTTCTCCACAAAATTGAGGAAACTCCAGAGGGAAAGATCTTGACGCAAATGAACCAAAATGATAAGAGGTCTTGATAAGAATTTCACAAAGTAGGCACATCGTTGCTCGGAAGCTCACTTCTGCGCCCACTCTTTCGAGAAGGAGGAAGCATGGATTACATCCAAAGGATCGAGGGAATTGTAGGAGGGGAAAACGTCCGGACCGACGAAATCGAGCGGCTCTGCTACTCCAGGGACCTCTCGGTCCACGAGGGGATTCCCGATGTGATCGTGTTCTCCAAGGATACGGAGGAGGTTTCCAAGGTCCTGGCCATAGCTAATGAGGAAAAGATCCCCGTGACACCACGGGGTTCGGGCACCAGCGCCGTAGGGGGAGCCTTGGCCGCCAAGGGAGGGATTCTGCTGGACCTCAGTCGAATGGACCATATTGTGGAGATCAACAGGAAGGAGGGTTATGTGATAGCTGAACCGGGGGTAATCTGTAACAACCTGAATATGGCCCTGGCACCCACCCATTTCTTTCCCCCCGACCCCGCGAGCGCGGCCCTCGCCTCCCTGGGGGGGATGGTCTCCACCAACGCCAGCGGAAATCGCGCATTGAAGTACGGGACAACCAAACAGTACGTGCTGGGTTTGGAGGTCGTTATGGCCGACGGTAGGACGATCACCACGGGGTCGACCCTTGCCAAGACCTCTGCCGGATATGACCTCACCCACCTCTTCACCCAATCGGAGGGCACCTTGGGCGTCATCACAAAGGTCATCCTGAAGATCCTGCCCATGCCTGAATACATCGCCTTCGGCGAGGCTCGGTTCTCCTCCCTCATGGATGCGGGAAAGGCGGCCGAGGAGATCCTGACTTCCGGCATTGCCCTATCCTCGTGCGAGATCCTGGATAAGACCTCCATCGATGTGGTCAACAAAGCTATGGGACTCAATATTCCGGAAATGGTTGAATCCATCCTTTTTATCGAGATTGACGGCAACAAAGGGCCGGTAAAAGCCAATATCCGAAAGATCGATAAGATCTGCAAGGCCAACCGCGGCATAGGGAATAGGTGGGATGACGACCCCGCCAAACGGCTCAAGATGTGGGCGGCCCGCCAAGGCATCATCGCCTCCCTCTCCAAGGTGAAGAGGGGCTCCAGGCTCCAGTCCGTGGTGGAGGATTTTGGGGTCCCCATTACCAAGATCCCGGAGACCATAGGGGAGATTCAGAAGATCAGCCAAAAACACAACTTCCCCATCGCCACCTTCGGCCATATCGGGGATGGAAACCTCCATGCCGTCATCATCTCCGATCCGAGGAGTAAATCGGAATGGGACATCGTGAGGAAGGTGGGGAATGATTTCGTCGACCTCACCTTGCGGCTCAAGGGGACGTTAACCGCTGAACACGGAATCGGGATGGCCAAATCCCCGTATATTCGCCTGGAATTGGGTGAAAGCCACCGCGTCATGAAGGATATCAAGAAGGCCCTGGATCCCAATAACATCCTCAATCCGGGGAAAATGGGCTTCGATGATTCCATACGCGACATGTATGACCATTTCGCGTTCAAGGGAATCTCGGAATACCCGCAACAGATCCGGAGCTTCGGCAAGGCGATCGATGACGAAATCCTCGCCTGCATCATGTGCGGCTTCTGCCGCGCGGGGTGCCCCGTCTACAAGGAAACCTCCCTTGAATCGAAAAATGCCCGGGGCAGGGTGATCTTGGCCTTTAATCTTCTCACCGGGAGGATCGAACCGTCGGAGGAATTGGCGGAACGGTTCTATCAGTGCACCACGTGCCTGCACTGCAAGGCGACCTGCCCAGCGGGCGTCCAGGTAGTGGATATCGTGGAATCCGCGCGTAAAAGATTGGTGGAGGCGGGATACTTACCCCAGGTCCACAGAGGCCTCATGGAGAGCATCTCCAAATATGGAAACCCGTTCAACGAGCCCTCCGAGAAGAGGACGGATGTCTATCCATCCACCTATGCCCATAAGGCCGCAGACACCCTCTTGTTTTTCGGCTGTGTCACCAGCTATCAGGATATCGATGTGGTCCCCAATACCATGGAGATCTTGGATAAGGTCGGCATCGATTATGCCACCATGGGCAACGAGGAACACTGCTGTGGTTACCTGGCTTACCTGGTGGGCGGGGATCAATTCAAGGACTTCATGGAAAACAACGTAAAGCGGTTTTCCACGCTCAATCCCAAGAGCATTGTGACCACCTGCGCCGGCTGTTACCGGACCTTCAAACATCTCTACCCCGAGTATTCCGATTTCAACGTCGAGGTCTTCCATGCCGTCGAATATTTGGAACGGCTGATCAACGAGGGGAAGATTCGCTTCAGGGAAGGAGTATCGGGGAAAGTGGCCTATCACGATCCCTGCGATATGGGAAGACATATGGAGATCTACGAACCCCCCAGAAATATCCTGAAGCACATACCGGGCCTCGAGCTCGTGGAGTTCAAGCAGAACCGCAGCCTGGCCAACTGTTGTGGGGGCGGGGGCGGAATGAAGGGCTATGATACCGACCTGAGCTCGGCAATCGGGTACAAGAGAATCACCGAGGCCCTGGATATCGGTGCCGATACGGTGGTCTCCGCGTGTCCGGCCTGTAAGAGCAACCTCCAGGTTGCCGCTGCCCGGTTGCGAAAGGAGAAGAAGGGAAGGATCAAGGTGATGGATATCACCGAGGTCGTGGCCCAGGCCCTCGAATGAGGATACGTATCAACGGTCTCGCCCGATCTCATCCCCGAGGGCGTAGCGCTTGATTTTTTGCGTGGAGGTCTTGGGAAACGGATCATCCCGGACTCGAAACTTCTTGACTCGCTTATATTCGGCCAAGTTCTTTCCGTATTTCCTGATCTCCGATTTGATGAGATCCTCGATATCCCCAGCCATCATGTGCTCGATACCCTTCTCCTTGGCGTGGAGATCGAGGGAGTCCTGATTGCAATAGACCAGGGCATGGACCTCCTCGACGAAGGGGGAAATTTTCTTCCCGTAGACCATAATCTCCTCGATCAAAGGGCTCTTTGACAGCTCCTGTTCCACCTCTTCGGGATACACGTTTCTCCCGTTGGCGGTGACGATGAGATTCCTCGCCCTCCCCTTCACGTAGAGAAACCCCTCATCATCTACACATCCTAAATCCCCCGTGCAATACCACCCATCCATGAATGCCCCTTCAGTGGCCTCGGGATTGTTGAAGTATTCCCTCATCACATTGGGCCCCTTCACCAGGACCTCCCCTATTCCCTCCTCGTTGGGACCGTCAATCCTCACCTCCACCTCAGGGATCGGCTTTCCCACGGAGCCCTCTTTGATCATTCCCTCGTATTCGAAGGAGATCACCGGCGAGGTCTCCGTTATCCCGTATCCTTGAAAGATCTTGATTCCCAAGTCCCTTATCCCTCTGGCTATTTCCGGGTCCAGGGCAGCCCCCCCGCTAATGAAGCGGATATCCTTCCCCAATCGCCTACGAACTCCCCTGGTCACGACTCCCTTCAAGAGCTTTGTGCGGAAGAGCGTTCTGGTCAAGAAGTTAGCATCGATCTTCTTTATGATGCGATTGTACATCTTCTCGTAGAGGGCGGGTACACCCATGACGAAATTGGGCTTCACCTCCTCAATATTGGAGGCCACCTTTTTCAGGCCCTCACAGAATGAGATGGTGCCGCCCAAATAGATCGGCGCCAATATCCCACAGGTAGCTTCGTAGACGTGATTGATGGGGAGGATGGAGAGGGTATGGATCGCCTCGTCAACCTTTGCGTGCTCGACGAAGGATCGAATGTTGGAGACGATATTCCGGTTCGTCAGCACTACGCCCTTTGACCTTCCCGTGGTCCCCGACGTATAGACAATGGCCACCACATCATCCTTTTCCATCGTGTGATGGATGAAGGTCTCATTCCGCCTCAGGTCATCGATATGGATGGGTTCGGCTCCGCCCATGTCGGACAAGGGGAAATCCCCCGACTGGGTGATGGCCCTCTTACCCTCCAGAAAGGGTTCCAAGAGGATCACCTTCTCCAGTGAGGGCAGGAGATCGATAACCTCGCCAACGGTTTCCAGGTAATCCCCCGCCAGGATGATAAACTTGGCCCGGGAGTCATCGAGGATGTGCCTCAGTTCGCCCGCCCTCAACTCCTTGTCGATGGGAACGACGACGCCCCCATTCAGGATAATCCCGAAATAGGACATCACCCACCCGGGTCCATTGTGGGACAGGAGCCCCACTCGATCTCCTGGCCTCATGCCCAGTTTGACCAAGCCCGTTCCAATATCCCGCGCCACCTCAAAGAATTCGCCGTAGGTGATTCCCTTCCAACGGTCCGCGAGCTTCCACCGCAGCATGGGTTTATCCCTGAAACGCCGTGCGTTTTCCTCCACTATGCCCAAGAGGGTCAATCCCTCCATCCCCTCCTCCTTCGTCAATCCCCATGAAACGGAAGCTTCATGGGAATGTCGAGAACACCATGGGACCATGAACGTGATCTGCTAGGAAGGGAACGTACAAAAACACTGCCCTCTATCCTCCCACCCCTCACTCACCCTCGACCTGCTTGGGGGTGTCACACCCTCAAGCACCCCTATGAAAGGAGTTGAGTCCTCATTTTCCTGCGGCGCTCCCTGGGCAGGAAAATCAGAACCCGCGTCCCCCTTCCTTGCCGACTCATTACCTGAATGGTTCCTCCCAGCTCCCTAATGATCCGATGAGCAGTTGCAAGGCTCATCCCCACATTATCCAGCTTGGTGGAAAAGAAGGGGTCGAAGATCGCCCCCAGGCTTTCCTCGGGGATGCCGCACCCCGAGTCCGAAATCTCTATGCCAATAAGGTCGTCCTTGGAAAATAGCCTGACGTGGATTGATCCCTCCCCGTCTATGGCTTCCACGGCGTTATCCATGATATAGGCCAGCGTCCTCTCCAACAGTTCGCGGTCGACGAATATGAAGGGGTTCCAACGCGTCTTTTCCACCTCGAGGTCAACGACCACCCCCTTCTGCGATGCACTCGGCGAAAGAGACTTCAGGGACGACTCGACGATTTCCCGTATATTCTGCCTCTTATGAACCGGTTTCGGAAGGGTGGCGAAATTCTGCACCTGGTCGATAATCCGTTCCAGGCGACCGATCTCCTTCTCGATCCTCTCGAAGTATTGGAGCTGGCTCCTGTCTGAGATGGTCCTGGAAATCCTCTTGGCAAACCCGCCTATGGAGACCACGGGATTTCTAACCTTGTGGGCAATCCCCTCGACCATCCTTCCCAGGCTCGCCAGCCTCTGGGATTCGTAGTAATCCCGCTCCAACTCCTTCAGCTTTGTGATATCCCTAATGGTAAGGACAATCCAATCTCCCTCAACCTCTTCACTCCGGTAGAGGGAGGTGGCCAATGTTACAAAAACCCTCGTGTTGTTCCTATCCCGTAGGAGGTTCTCCCCCTCGTATCCCCCCCTACGCTGAGTTTCCTTCAAAATATTGGGCAAGAAGTAGGTCAGATCATCGGGCAGGAAGAGCATTCCGATGGATTTCCCAATTGACGCCCTTATCCCGTAACCAAAGAGCATCCGGGCCTTTTCATTGAGGTAGCAGATAGTGCCGGAGGTATCGGTTATGATGACGGCATCTTCGATCAGGTCGATAACCCCACGGAGAAATCGAAGGGTCATCGGAATTCGGCCACTTCTTCCCTTCGCACCCGTGCCCATCTCACGTATCCCCATTTCCCATCATGGTAGGACGAAAAAAGCTATCTGGTTCGTTTTTTCTGAAACCGTGTAAATCCATTTCTCGAACCGGATCAGGTGGCAAAAAGGTTATCTCCTCGACGATGCGTGCTCCGATTCGGGAAAGCCTCGTCCCCAGTCGTCGGACCTGCCTACCAAAGCGGAGAATTTCCAGGAGATCCCCTCGGTGGGCAAGGGAGAAACGCAGCGCTCCCCTCAACGTGGGTCTCCCCATAGGGCTTACCATCATCCCATAGTCGATTTCCCGTGTTGACATATCATCCGAGATCAATCGGAGGGCCATGAGGGGAACGCCATGCTTCCTTGTCTGGCTCGCTGTGGCAGCTCCCTCCATTTCAACGGCCTTGACCTTGAGTGCCCGGCGAATTCGATGCCGCTCATCGAGCTTAAACACGTAATGGGGCACGGTGAGTACCCTGCCCATTGTAAATTCTACGCCGTGTTTATTCAATAGGTTCGATGTGATATCAATCAATCCCTTATCCAATGTATAGGTTTCCTCCACCTGGAGGGACTCCATATCCTTTATCCAGAGGAGGTGGGTAACCAAGAGGAGGTTCCCTATCTTCGTGTTCGTATCTACCGATCCGGCGAAGCCCAGGGATAGTATCGCCAAGGGGGAGAAGCGCTCTATCATATGCATGCACGCATCCGCAGCACAGCCATAGCCAACGCCGCTTTGGGCCACGATGAGTTCCTTTCCATAAAGGCGACCGCGAAAAAAGCGACTGCTCCCCACCCTCTCCCTCTCGATCAGCTCCACTCTCTTCCTCAGGGGACCTATCTCGAGCCCTGTAGCCCCAATTATCCCGAGGGACCCCTGGGTTCTCGGTTGACGGATTCGGCTCATGTTTCCTCACCACTGGCGGGAACACATTCTTCCCTAAGGGCATCGATCTCCGCGGGAGCGAGATAGCGGTACGTTCCCGGTTCGAGATTCCCCAAGGTGAGGGGACCATAACGGATTCGCACGAGCCTTATGACGGGATGGGATATCGCAGCGCACATCCTCTTGATCAACTTGTTCCTCCCCTCATAGACGGTCAGTCTCAGCCACGAATTCCTCTTCAGCTTCCTGACGAGGCGAGCCTTCGCAGGGAGGGTCACCCCATCCTCCAGGGCTATTCCGTCCCTGAGCCTCCTCATGGCTCCTGAATCGGGAATACCCTTCACCTTGACCAAGTACGTGCGGGGGATCTCATATCTGGGGTGGGTCAAGCGGTTATGGAGATCGCCGTCGTTGGTGAGTATGAGCAATCCCTCGGAATCGAAATCGAGCCTGCCGACGGGGTTGACCCTTCTCCTTTCTCCACGAAGGAAGTCACGAACGGTGGGCCTTCCGAGGGGATCATCGAGGGTGGTAACACATCCCCTGGGTTTGTTCAAAACCAGGTATACCTCGGGCTGCAACTTCCCGATGGGCTTCCCGTCAAC
>SMTZ1_10004043_pt1 | contig 38913 bp, 39 predicted proteins | sample DeeMarSWOR136_30_FD_25667 | JGI IMG/M metagenome (IMG submission 25667)
CTTCACTCTCTTGATCTCTTCCTTCTCAAAGAGTGACCTGAGGAGCCTGAAGGTCCTCTTCTCCTTGAGCTCCATGACCTCGGCCACCTCCTTCAGACTCATGGGATTCTCGGAGAGGTGCTCCAGTATCTGTTTCTTGAGCTTGGCTGTAGACACCATCGTTATCAATAGGGATTAACTCATGTGGTAAAAGAATTTGATGTAGGAAGATTCTTGATTTCGTTTAAATAAGAGTAATTATGCCGCTTATCGGAGGCCTTTTTTAGTTCACCCTCATGTCAAACGAGAGAAGTACTCTCAGCCGGTATTGCGACGCTTGGGTTAAGGATAATCGGGTGGCTCAGCTTAGTTAGACCATCAGGCCTCATGAATTTGACGTGTGTTCATTGGGATTTATTAATCGCGCGCGCGGGGGATGTAAGTCGAAAAATAGTCTAACTTGGTTCAAAGGGATTGTTGGAGCCCATTTATTTGGGTAGGGCTCCTATACTGAGACTGTACAAGATCATACCCCAGTAGAATGCTGTTCCGATGAGTAGCCAGAGAGTCTGATACCACTTAGGTCTTAGCTCCTTTGGCAAGATTCTGTTGTTCACATAGGCCAGCAGTGGACAGTAGAAGGCCATAGCAAAGGCGGCAAGCCAAGTCCCCATAGTTCGCTATGAAGAAGGCGGCACAGGCGGGTATTAGAGTTCCATATAGGAAGATGTAGTACCATTTGCTAAGGTGTATCTTCCTAGCAGCAGGGATATTGTAGTAGAGGATGTCCGCCTGACCTCGTGCATAGCCGTCATAGACGCCAAAACCCGTGTTCCATATCTGCACGAAGGCGACGAGGAAGAACATAGTGGCGGCGAGGGGTCCGAGGTATTGGTGAAAAACCTCACCCATGCCTGTGATGATCGCTAGGGACTTGCCTGTCCTCTCCAGTTCGATCAGGTTGGGGTCGATGCTCAACGCCCCCAGCTGCAAAAGGACATAGAAGAAGGTTAGGATTATGCTCATAGCATAGAACAGGACCCTTGCGTCGAAGTTGGCATACTTTCTCCAGCCCTGCCATTTCTCCATTTCCTCGGGATCCTTTGCGTCGAATGTGTATCCCGCCTCCGGGACCGACTCTTCCTTGCCAAATAGCCCGGTGATCCTCCCAACGTACTTCCCCATACCTACACCATTGTCCCTGCACCATAGAGTATACCATATTTGCTGCATGCCTGAAGGACCCGCATAGGCGATGGAGCCGACAACGAAGGGCATAAACGCCTTGGTACTCATCTCGGGGACCCAGTATCCGAAGCTGACGAATCCCCTTATGACAGCTATTACTCGTTCCGGTGTAGCGACCATCAATGCGACGATGATCACGAGAACACTGCTGACGATAATTGCTCCCGTCATTACCTTCTCGATGACTTCGTAAACTACTGGACTGACCGTGAGCAGGACAAGGATGGCAACGACTCCCGCTACAGCGAAGATCTGCCAACTAGCAGCTCCGAAGGGTTCACCCAGAGCGGAGCTGAGTATCTGCCCGGCTGTCCCGATCCATCCCGGCCAGAAGTATATGATGGGGGCGCTGACGAAGAAGAGCCAGGAAAAAGCTCTCCCCGGTAGCTGTGACCCATCTGGACATCTCCTTCTGGACGAAGTATTGGATAGTGAATCCTATGAGGGCAAGCCAGAGGACGCCGGGTCCCCACATGAGGGCCATACGGGGCCACATGACCATCTCGCCCATCCCTATGCCCATGGCCGCAAGGATGATACCAGGCCCAAGAAGATGACGCGCCTTAGGGGGTTTTGGTAGCTTCTCCAGCTTTAGCGGAGGCCCCTCTCCCAACCTCAAGACCTTATCGCTATCCTGCTCTTTTTCAGACATGTTCTTAGGAATAATAAATGAGATTTTTTAAGTGTTATCTAGATCCGAGGATCTCGATGGATTTACGCGCGCCAGGAAAATCCCCGCGAAATCACGCAAGCTTGTAAAGCGGAAAAGGTTAATCCAAGCGTGTTTCTCCGAGGAATTGAAATAGTTGACGTTGATGAAGACCATGCTCATCCGGCAGTGGCTTTCCTCTTCTCTCATTGAAAAATTTTCCAGTAACCGAGCGGTTTTCTACCATCACCACAATTATTTTATTCAACTCGCTCACGAATAGGTGAACTACAATGAGCGAGAGGTTCATCGAGAAACGACTGATTGCGATGAAGACGCCGGAACACGCAAGGCTCGTCTCCCTAGCGGCCCGGATGGAAGGAGTAGTGAGGCTCCAGGGCGGAGACCCCGACTTCCCCACGCCGATACACATCAGGGAGGCGGCCATAAAAGCCCTGGAGGAGGGCTGGACCCACTACCCGCCTAATCACGGCCTACCGGAGCTCCGGGAGGCAATCGCCGATTACCACGGTAAGTACGGTACGGACTGGAGGGCATCGGAGGTGACCGTCACAGGGGGGAGTGGAATGGCCCTGTTCAAGACAATAACTGCGACAATCAACCCCGGCGACGAGGCCCTGCTGCCGGAGCCCTACTACATGGCCTACTCAGGACTCCTAAACTATGCGGGAGCCAGGAGTGTCGCCGCCCCCCTCATCGAGGAGGAGGGCTACAGACTGGATGCGGAGGCCCTGAGGGAGGCCGTCACACCCCGGAGCAAGATGATCGTTCTCTGCAATCCCAATAATCCCACCGGCACGGTCTACACCGAGGAAGAGCTCTCAGAAATAGCGGACATTTCTGTGGACAACGACCTCCTCGTCGTGACGGACGAGTGTTACAACGAGCTGGTCTGGGACGGTCGAAGCCACCGTAGCATAGTCGCCTTCCCAGGGATGAGGGAGAGGACCATCGTCTGCATGAGCTTCTCCAAGACCTTCTCGATGACGGGTTGGCGCCTGGGATACATCCTGGCCGAGGAGGGTTTGACCAGCCACATCAGGAGGCAGCCCCTAGGGCCCCGGATAAGCACCTTCGTCCAGAAGGCCGGGGTAGCAGCATTGAAGGGGCCCTGGGAGCCGGTTAGGGCGATGCACGAGGAATTCGACCGCCGCAGGAGGTTCCTCGTCCCCCGCCTCAACGAGATCGAGGGCGTCAGCTGCCACATGCCCGAGGGATCAATATTCACCTTCCCCAGCATCAGGGACTTGGGAGTAAAGTCCGTCGAGTTCGCGGAGTCGCTGCTGAAAGAGAGGAAGATCCTGGTGAGGCCGGGCGTCGCCTTCGGGGAGGCCGGGGAGAACCACCTTAGGGTCCCCTTGATCAAGCCCGTCGATGTCTTGGAGAGAGTCGCCGACGCGATCGAGGAGCAAGCCAGAGCCTCGCCACGTAGTCTGTAGCACCCCGAACCCAGAGACCTTTTTTTACGGCTCCTTTCTTCCCTCGCTCTCACCATAAGACGTAAGAAGGCCTAACGGTATTACCTTCGGACACAGCGGTGATTATATGCCCACATTCAGTGCGGATCAACTGAGGAGGATAAGCTCTGACATCTTCGAGGCCCTCGGTGCCCCGAGGGAGGACGCCGAGCTGGTGGCTAGGCTCCTCGTCGAGGCGAACCTTACGGGCTTCGACAGCCACGGGATGATCAGGCTTCCTTTATACGCGAGGGGGGTCAAGATGGGAGCGGTGAAGCTCGGAGCCGCCGTGAAGATAGTTCGGGAGACGCCGAACACGGCCGTGATCGACGGCGGCTGGAACTTCGGCCAGGTCGTGGCCAGGTACGCGATGAACGTCTGCTTGGAGAAGGCCGAGAGGAACGCCGTCGGCCTCGTCACCGTGCACAACTGCATGCACGTGGGAAGGCTGAACGCCTACGCCGAGATGGCCCTGGAGAGGAACATGATCGCGATCATAAGTGTCAACTCGGCGAGCTATGTCGCCCCCTTCGGTGGCGCCAGCCGCCAGCTGGGGACGAACCCCCTCTGCTTCGTCATCCCCGCCAGAGAGGAGGAGCCCATGACCCTGGACATGGCGACCTCCGTCTGGGCGAGGGGCAAGATCATGGTCTACAAGGCCCGGGGGGAGGAGCTGCCCGAGGGGATCTTCATGGACGACAAGGGGAACCCCACCACCGACCCGGGCTGGTACGACAAGGGCGGCCTACTCCACACAATCGGCGGCGTCGTGGGCTACAAGGGGATGGGCCTCTCGCTCTTGGTGGAGGTGCTGACGGGAGCACTGACCGGTGCGGGGTGCAGCAACAGCGACGAGTACAGGTCGAGGCCCTTCTACGGCGGCAACGGCGTCTTCATGATGGCCATCGATGTGGCCCAGATAACGGACCTGGAGGCCTTCAAGGGGAGGGTGGACGACCTCTTCAGAAAGGTGCGGACTTCGCCCACGGCGCCCGGGTACGAGGAGATCATGATCCCCGGAGAGCCCGAGAGGAGGAAGAAGGAGAGGCTGCAAAGGGAGGGCATCTACGTCGAGGACGAGACCTGGGGGAAGATCGCCGGGCTGGCGGGGGAACTGGGAGTGAAGATCCCCTCTCCCCTGAAAGCGTAAGAGAAATATCCCTCGGCGCCTCAAAAATCGGGATGCCGTTGAGCGACTACCTTGAGAGGCTGAGGGCCTCTGGGCTGAACCTGCTGATATTCAGTGAGGGTGAGGTCATCTTCTCCAGCGGTGGAAAGGGAGTCACCCCCCTTATCGAGGCGATAGACACCTTGGGCAGGGAGAGGCTGAGGGGCACGGTGACGGCGGACAGGATCGTGGGCAGGGCTGCGGTGCTTCTCAACATCTACCTGGGGGCTTCCGAGGTCCACGCGATGTTGATAACCACTGGGGCGAGGCGGGAGTTGGAGGAGCGAGGTGTGAGCTACAAGTTCTTGGAGGAGACGGAGGCCATCAAGATGAGGGACGGCGTCATCTACTGCCCCTTCGAGAGCATGGTGCAGGGTATAGAGGACCCCGGGGAGGCCTACCGGAGGATAAAGGAGAAGCTCGCTGGGTTCGAGGCCTGAGGCCTCGCGCGGAGTCCGCTGTGGATAGTTTTATCAGGGGAATCAATCCTTTATTTGCGATTCGTGGCAGGAGGCAGGATGAGGGTTGATGTCGGAGCTGGAGGCCCTCGCGGCGGGGATCGGGGACGAGGCTCTCCGGGAGATGGTTCTCGACTTCCTCAAGGTGCCCGACATCGGCCTCGAGGGCGCGAAGCTCCCGCTCGACGAGTGTCCCGGGGGCGCCTACGTTCATCACGCTTACAAGGGGGGGCTGATCCAGCACACTCTGGCGGTGGCCCGGCTTTGCCTCACCCTCTGCGACTTGGTGGAGGAGGTCTATGGCGGGAGGGTGGATAGGGATGTGGTGCTAGCTGGGGCGCTGCTCCACGACGTGATGAAGTGCTACGCTTACGTACCGAACGAGGGGAGGTACAGGACCTCGGCCCTGGGGGAGAGGGTGGACCACCTGACGCTGCTGACTGCGGAGATGATCGCCAGGGGCTTTCCCCTGGAGGTGGTGCATGTGGCGGCCTCGCACCACGGGGAGCAGAGCCCTGTGAAGCCGAAGACCCTGGAGGCGCTGATCGTGAGCATCGCCGACCTGGCGGACTCGGAGCTGAGCCGGCAGACGCTGAGGGCGGCAGAGTACCTGATCCGGGAGTCGACGGGGGCGAGGCGTTTCTGCGTCTCCTCGGAGGAGGCGCTGGGGGTGCTGGAGGCGAAGGCCCGTGGGGGCTGGGACGGGGTCCGGAGGCTTCTCTCGGGTAAGGATAAATAGGGTCGGGGCGTTCTTCTTTGGGGGCCGCGGTGCCAGAGCGGTGATCGGGCTGGTCTCGAAAACCAGTGGCCTTTGAGCCTCAAGGGTTCGAATCCCTTCCGCGGCGCCACAGAACAAACCCGGTTCGAATCCCTTCCGCGGCGCCACAGAACAAACCCGTGGGGTCTAGAGGGGTTTCGCGCGCGCGATGATTAAAGCACGTGTATAAAATATATCGCCCCACAGGAGGATTTTGACACTGCAGTGCCTCCCTCGCGCGCGATTGGGCATCATCGAACGCGCACAGAACACTGGTATAAAGGATCTTACCTTCGCAACATAAGACCAACGCTGATTTAATAAATGGCTCAATGGCAGGACTGGAGGGGAGTCCTGTTTGAGGCTGGTCGACGAAGGCTCGCTCGTTTCAGCCCGGCGATGTTTGGTGAGTGCATGAAAAAAAAGCAGAAAAAACTGGTGTTTTTCATTGGTCTTCTCTGGTTGATCTCTCTCATCAGTGGGCCAAGCCTGACCAATGTTAGTGCATGTACGAATTTCAAGATAAGAGACGATCAGATCCTCTTTTTCGGCAACAGCGAAGACCATGCCTTCAGACAGATTTCCGATACTTTCATCACGTTTGTACCTAGCGGGCAGATCTGGTACAATGGCTCAAGAGTGCAGTACGGAGCCGTGGTCGTGGGTTATGCAAATGGAAGTGGCAACAGCTGGGTCCAGGGTGGGATGAATGAGAGGGGTCTGGCTTTTGACTCGTCGTCCGTCCCTCACACGGAGCCGAATCTCCATGATGAGAGGTCTCCCTCTTATATTCCGGAGATATTCGTTTGCGGAACAATAGACGAAGTTATCGAGTACAAGAATACACACGGCGTCTATCGACAAGAGGGGAGCGTCCAGTCATTCTATGTCGATGAATCGGGTATGTCCGTGGTGTTTCACATCGGAGAAGATGGAGAGTTCGATTTCCTTCGCAATGATGGCAGTTACCAACTAGCCACGAATTTCTATGTGGGTGATCCTTCGCGTGGGAATCCAGGTTCGGATGCGATCAGAAGACACGACGTTGCGGTTCAGGTGCTCGATGATATCGCTAGTAACGATGATATATCCGTTGAATCCGTCACTCATGTTCTGGACGCGGTCCATTTTGAGGGGCCGGCTGTAAACACATTGTACTCCAACATTTTCGACGTGAGGAACGGGGACATCTATCTCTATTTCTTCCATCAGTTCGGAGAGGTCATCAAGCTGAATCTGGAAGAGGAGCTGGCCAAGGGCCGCCATGCGTACCGTATCTCTGATCTCTTCACACAGGAGGTCGTGGATGATGCGTTTGATGAGTATCACGAGTTTCCGTTCATGATCCGGTTCTTCCCAACTGATCTCCTACTTCTCTTCGCGACGTTGATACTCGATGTGATTCTTGTCCTAGCCTCTGTGTTTGTGGTTGGGAAGAAATTATTCCTTAGAGATGGTGAATCCAAAGTCGGGGAGCGTGAAGTTGCTCCAAAGGGATTGTCTGCTCAGATGGTCCTCTCTCTGGCTGTGATCTGGTCTCTCTTGAGTTTCCCGATGGTCTATTGGAATCACAATGGGGAGTGGTGGCCGTTCTTTGATGGCATCCCCGTTCTAGGGTGGCCTCTCCAGCCGTTCTATGCGTCTCACAATCTCTTCCTGTTGATGAGTGTGTTGGGCGTCGTCTTGATCGCCTTCCTACTGTCTTCGCTCGCCGACAGAAAGGATGCAATCCAGTTGGTGATTAGGGGGCTGGATCTCGGAAGCGAGAGAAAATGGAGGAACGTTGTCATTCTGAGCGCTCCGGCTCTGTTTGATGTTCTCTATCTCCTTCTGGGAGTACTCGACATCGTTCCCAAGGTGGACTGGTTGACGTTCGCGATCATGTATCCATTGATCGTGGCCATGCTCGTTGGTTTCATTCCATGTGCCGAGAAGATGGGTGTCAGAGGACGAGGCTCTCCTCAGGTTGGTTCGGGGAAGAGTCTCCTGAAGGCAGGCGTTCTTCTGTTCTCGATTTGGGGGATCTGGTTTTTGCCTCTTCTTCTGACGGGGATATCGGATCACATGTACGTCTTGTTGTTGATGAACCTGTCAGTGTCCATGGTCGTTCTCACCTTGAGCGCGCGTCCTTAGGCGGCGATGCGCGCGCGATAGTAGACATTAAAGAGTGGAATGAAGGGCGGGAATTTGAACATCCATATCTATCTCTATATGTTCATATCCTAGCGTCGAATTCCACTCTTTCCAACTTTCCAGGGGCACTCATGTGCTGCCACCCTGTTCCCTGTGTGACCCTGAAAACTTGGAAACCTCGTGCTAAGTCTATACGTGTGTATAACGATCAGTGTAACGACATAGACACCATTTTTCTAACTCTTCTATACTCAAACTTTATTCGAAGAGTGAAAAATATGCCGTCTTTGCTGTCGAAGCGAAGGATTATGACACTGCAGGGCCTCCCTATAATATGCGCGCGAGGGCGCCTATCCAACGAGATTGAGGATCTTCTGGGCGTACTCGTCCGGCAGGCTGGGCAGCCCCTTCTCTCTGGCTGGGCCCGCGTAGAGCCTGACCAGGTCCTCGGGGTGGTTGCAGAGACCTACTAGGTCCTCTGGCCTTGTCTCCGGGTTCTCCTCGATGAGTACTATCATCTTCTCGCCGATGAAGTGGACCTTGGGGAGGATGGACTCCCTGTCGATGAGGATGCCCATGGCGCGCTCCCTGCACTCGTCGAGGGGCGCCCCTCCGTCCAAGCAGTCCCTGATCAGTCTCCATGTCTCCTCGAGCATCTCTGTGAGGCTCCTCTCGTAGGCCGTTATCCTCTCGTTCGCCCTGGGGCTCTTGTGCTCCCCCGCCCTGACCATCATCGGCGTGCAGTAGTGGTTGGCCATGCCCTCCGAGACTAGGTGGCAGATGAGCTGGATCGCCACCTCCTCGGGGGCCTCCGGGCTCTTGGCCATCCGCTCCACCTCCGGCCTCCTAGAGAGGCAGTTCGCGAAGCCCACGTGGTGGAACTCGTGGGCTAGGTAGTCCATGCTGATCTTCTCGAGGCCCGAGATTATGCTGATGCCGACGTCTCCGTCCCGGACCATGCCCGGGTTGAAGGCGTCCACCGTCAGGTACACGGTGCTCTCGATGGCCGTGTCCGGGGGCAGGTGCCTCAGGGCCTTCTCCTCTGCGACCTCGAATGGGATCCTCTCGGCTGCCTCCAGCCCTCGCCGGAGTCTCTCGACTGCCTCTAGGCTGTGGCAGGAGCGGAAGCCCTTCTCGAACCTCCTCTTGATGGGCTCGCTCTGGGTCGGGCTCGCTTCGCCCAGGTTGGTTATGATGGTGATCATGTCGTCTACTGACAGGTTGAACAGGGCTTCGTAGGCGTTGAGGGTGAAGCTCATCGATTTTGTCGATAGGAGCCGCCGCGCCTCCTCCCTCGTGATGGGTCTGCCCTCCTTGATCGAGGTCTCCACGAGATCGAGGAACATCCTGGCGCCGTCGTCCTCTATGGTGATCATGGCCCTCAGTCACCCGGGGACTTGTAGCTAGTTTAAAATTTACTCACGACTTGTACTCACGATTCATGTCTCCATCGCATAAAGTAGCCCTTGAGCCTCGAGGGTTCAAATCCCTAATATAGTACCCTAATAAATGCGCCCTCATACATTTCGGAATTTAAAGGGTTATTTGAGTCGAAGTTCGAATATATGTCGGCTTGTGAGGGGCGGAAAGTACTCAAGAAAAGGAATAACTAATAATTCGTCACTTAGGTATTTTTTTATTAATATAAATGAGATTTTACTCCGTTATGAGATTACGAAAAAGAGTTGGTGATCTCAATCCAAGAAGACTTGACATACAATATGGTCCATCTGGGTCACGCTTTTCAGGTTCTGTAAACCTTTTTTCTGAAATCTCTGCAAGGATGAATACAGGGGCATATACTGTTCAAGATCTCGTAGTCGAGGAAGTTCACCACGCACCAAAAAAACCTTACTTCAAATCGGATCGTCATATTGCTCGTTCAGGATACATGGTAGCTGGTAGCCTCGGTTGTAGGTTGATATGTCCAGATGGGAGAGAAGCCTCCTTATATATTGTAGATTTTCACCACACTAGAGATTTCCATCATAACCTCTGGTTATGGGGTTGGGATTTTGATGGTTCGCCAATTCATGATAGAAATGTACCCCATCACGATAGCATTCCACTGAATGAAGTGGTTCATGTCAGAGTCACAATGGGTTCGGATTATTTTGAGGACACATATAAATCTCCTGTAAAAAATTCATAAAAAAATCCCTAATCAATATGCGAGATTTGTTTAATTCCTAAGCCTCGATGAATCAGTAATGATTCGGGATATCTTTGAGTGCTCTGTAAAGCATATCTGTTTTGGCTCGTATTATGTAGAGAGTTGAGTGCGGGCTGGCGGATTCATTCATAGGATGAATTAGATTAAATTCCATAAAGGATTATTACCGAATATCTCTCTGAATACTTTGCGAAGCTTCTGTTCTTCGCGTTTATAATCCTCGCAGATCTTGAATCCCACATTTATTTTATGGATGAATTCTTGATTGAATAAATATTCATGAATTCTTTTTGTTGTCTTCCCCCCTACACCGCCAATATAATTACCAAATAGTCTACGCCTGAAATTATCAGTTCTACCAATATAGAGAACCTCTGAAAATCCTTTTGGATATTCAATGGCTTCGTTGTGTGTGAAAACATATACACCAGCTTTATTCTCAGGAAGCTTGGATGGAGATATTTCCATTAAGGGAGTCCAATTCTTAAACCCATCAAGAATTACAACTTTCATGGTAGGATATTTTTTAATTTATTATTTTATTTTAGCGGATATACTATTATATAATACGGGATTTGATTGCCGGAATGTATTTGGGTATGGGCTATGAATAGATCATGAATTCAGAAGAAGCTAAAGTCATGGATCCCCCGGGTCATGGAACGTTTCTGTCTGGAGACAGGCCTCGAATCAAGGGATATAAGTTACTTCAAAAATAAGGATTAGATACATACTCAATCTCTGGATTTTCAAAACTTGAATATTTTGAAATCAATTCATTTTCTTCTCGCAACGATGAGGCCCGCAGCCAGTAACGCCACAGCGGCCCCAACGACGGGAACCATGACCTGGGGGGTGAACAGCGATGGAGGCTGAACCTCCTGAACCTCCTTCACCTCGAACGCCACCTGATTCAGGTTCTCGATGTCTTGGAAGGCCCAGACCACCCTCTGCGACTTCTGGACGAGGGGCTCTGAGACCGTGTCGGGCACCGCTATCTCGACGTATCGATCACCCTCCGAGCCCCCTATCAGTGTCAGCGTTAATCCTGACTGGGAGGATTCCTCGGAGGCCTCTCCCAGGAACGTGAGAAGCGCCTCGGGGCTGGGGGGGCTCAGCCTCAGCCTGTGCATGGAGAAGCCGAAGGAGTGGGCCTCCCCCGAGAGGGAGTAGTGGGTCGTCAGGTTCGCTTCGGTGACGCCGAGCTCCAGGGGCAGGAGGAACTCGTTGATCATCTCTGTGGCCTGAGAGTCCGGCTCCGACTCCAGGGCCTCCTGCAGGCCGAGGTCCTTGAGAGCGTTCACCTGCTCGTCCAGGTCGCCCTCCAGGACGCCGTCGAAGGCGATGAGGAAGGCCAGGTCGTCCTTGTCGAAGGATATCTGCAGATCCGCGGACCTGAAGCTGGTGACCACCGCCTCGCTGTAGTCTATGTCGGCCCCTATCTCGGGTAGATCCCCGTACGGTATCGGTATCTCCTCGTAGGAGCTCAGCAGCCCCTCGACGAAGTCGCCGGTTATCCTAGCCGCCAGAGTGATCGTGGCCGACGCCGATCCAACGTCGCTGTCCAGGATGGCCAGCTCCTCAACTGATATGCGCCCTTCGGTCGACTCTTCTACCTGCGCGACTATCTCCGCCCTCAGCTCCGGGAAGGCCTCGATGAACATCTCGATCTGCTCCTTCGGCAGCAGCGAGTACCAGACCCTAGCGGTCAGCTTCGCGCTCAGGGAGCTGTCCTCCCCCTCTGAGGTGAACTCGATGCTCCCCTCGACCCCGGCGTAGCCGGGCAGGTTGAAGTCGATGCTCGACTCCCAGCTCTCCCCCTCCGTGTGTATCGCTACGTCCAGGTCCATCGCTGCCAGGAGGAGGGCGTAGGAGGGCGCCATCTCCAGAACCACGTCCGCCTCCACCTCGGTGATATTCTCCTCCAACGGGGTGCTGACGAGCACAATACTAGCGGCCTGTACCGGCGGCTTCTGCTCCCATGAATCAATGGCGGACTCCAAGGATCCGGTGACCGCCATCTCGAAATCCATGTCTGGATAGACGGTGATCGTGATATCTCCCTCGTACTGGTCCTCCCCCGGCGTAGTGCCCGGGGCATGAGCAACGGCAAATGAACAAGTCCCTAACGCTAGCAGGATGACTAGCAGCACAAGATTGCGACGCGTACAATCCATGGGTCTCGGTTCGCAGTAGCCTTCAGCTTTTATTAAATAGTTATGTATCACTGAGTGATTTCCTTCGCACATACCGGAAACAAGAGGTAGAAAACCCCTCCATGCAATCATGAGTAGCAATTCCACAGCTACAAAGGCGTACAGCAAATATGCGCTCACAGGGCTGTATTCACGACGGTTTTGGGGTATTCGTTGGCCTCGTCAGCCGCGGCCCCCTTCCTCCCGACGTAAAGCCCGTACCCGAAGTACTCCTCGATGCTGTCGGGCGTGATCCCGTCCTTCCGCACCTTCTTCACGAACCTCCTGTAACCCGGGTTCCTCGCATACATGGAGAGCGTTCTGAAGACGATCCGCAGCATCCCCCCGTATCCGTATCTGCGGACCAGCCCCTTCGCCTCCCTCCCCGGGTCGACCTCTCGCACTGTCGCGACCATCTCCGTCAGCCCCGCGCCCTCCAGCAGCCCCCTCCACTCCTCCGCGGTGAGGGGCTTCACATGGGCGCCCACGTCCTGGGAGACCCAGGCGACAAGCTCGGGCGGGGGAGGCACCTTGAGCCAGGTCGACTCGTTGAGGCCGACGTAGCCCCCGGGCCGCGTGACCCGGGCGTACTCCCTGACGGCCCCCTGCTTGTCCTCGGGGAAGGCGGTCACCGACTCGGTGATGACGGCGTCGAAGGAGTCGTCCCCGAAGGGGAGGTCCTGGGCGTCTGCCACCCTGAACTCGGTTCTGTCGGCCACCCCCTCCCTCTCCGCCCTTTCCCTGGACCTCTCGACCATCCTCTCGTTGATGTCGACGCCGACCACACTGCAGCCGTACCTCTTCACGAGGAAGCAGGGCGTCTGGCCCGCGCCACAGCCTACGTCCAGTACGCGGCTCCCCTCTCCTATGTGGCAGAGCTCGACGAGCTCCTCCGTGGCCTCGAGGCCCCCCAGGTGCTTCGTGAGGCCGGCCTCGGCGGCGTAGTCGAAGAAGTGCTGCTCGCCCTCCGTTCGGTTGCTTTTCTGGGCCATCTTGATCACCATATTCGAGTTTGACTCGAATTCGATTACCCCTGTGGCCGATATAAGGATATCGATTTCGACTCGAACTCGAAAAATCTATATCTCAGGGGGCCCACAGACCTAAGCGATGAGGGAGTCCAAGGCGAGGAAGAGGATACTGGAGACCGCCGACGGGATGTTCAGCAGCGTGGGCTACGCAGGCCTCAACGTCAACGAGATCGCCCACGAGGCGGGCGTCAGCATAGGGACGCTCTACTACCACTTCCCCGAGGGAAAGCTCTCCATACTCATGGAGGTGCGCAGGCAGAGGGCGGAGCAGTACGAGGAGAGCTTCCGGGAGAGGTTCGACCCGGAGCGCCTCCGGGAGGCGGAGACCTTCGACGAGGGCCTCGAGCTGTTTCTGAGGGGCCTGATCGAGATCCACAGGGAGCACAGGCTCGTACTGGCCGCCATGGAGAGCGAGGTCCTCTCGAACCTGACCTCCTACGACCAGGTCGCAGAGTCCGTCTCAGTGGGGGATCTGATGGAGTCCGACGCCAGGGCGGTCACCGGGGTGCTCCAGGTCCTGCTGGAGAGGCATCCCGGGGAGGGCCTCAGCCTCGACGGCAGGGGGGCCCGGCTCAGCAAGGCGATGGACGTACTGATCCACAGGTTCGTCTACGTGGAGCAGATCTTCGGCTCAGAGGAGGAGTTCATCGACATGATGATCAGGATAATACGCGCCCTCTTGGCCTGACGAGATTATGGTTAAATTCATCCCGTTCCTCGCCATGCCTGAAGACATTTCCCCGTACGCCAGAGGCATCCCTGATCTGAGCGCGACGATTCAAATTGTGGGGCGTGACAGTTTATAGTGAAGCGTATGACGAGAGTCGCAATCGTGAGGGGATCGAAACCCCAGGACGTCGCCGTCGAGGCCCTGGAGCTGGCCGGAGCCATCGACTCCATACCAGGGGACAGGCCGGTGCTGATAAAGCCCAACTACATAAACGACAGGCATCCCTCGACGGGGATCACCACGGACGCGAGGGTGATAGAGGGCGTCATCGCCTACCTGAGGCAGCACGGCGTCGCGGACATCGTCGTCGGCGAGGGCTGCGGCCACTCCGACACCTTCAGGGCCTTCAAGGTCGCGGGTGTAGACGCCCTTGAGGAGAGGTGGGGCGTCAGGCTCGTCGACCTCAACAGGGACGAGTTCGTCGAGATACGCCCCACGGGCTCCCTGGCCCTGAGGAGGGTGAGGATCGCCAGGACCGCCTTGGAGAGCACGATCATCAGCGCCCCCAAGCTCAAGCTCCACGGCGGGGCTGGGGTGACCTTGGGCCTGAAGAACATGATGGGCGTCATGACCCCGAAGGGCTCGATGCACGACGGCCACCTGAGCCAGAACATCGCCGACCTCGCCTCCATCGTGGACCGACCCCGTCGCCGTCGATGCCGTGGGGGCCGCCGTCATGGGCGTCCAGCCGGAGAAGGTGAGGCACCTGCGCCACGCCGAGGAGCTGGGTCTGGGGACCCTCGACCTGAACAGGATAGAGGTCGTCGGAGAGCCCATCGAGGGGGTCATGAGGAAGTTCAGGAGATCCCCCATTCGGTAAACCTTGGAATAGGGGTTCGATTCATATCTGGTCGAAGGGAGCGCCTTAGTAGGCTAGTCGTCTTCCTCGACGTCCTTTGGGCCCCTGGCCCTCTCGCCGTATCCGCTTATCTTGTTTACCTCCTGAACTATCTCGCGCCGGATGCCGACTATCTCCCCTCCGAGCGCTATCTGGCGCTGGATCTCCTGGGCCCTTATTGCCCTCGCCTCCTCGATCAGCTTCCCTGCGAGCTCCCTGTGCAGCTCGAATATCCTCTCCTCGCTCAAGCTCATTCACCACCGGTCACAAACGGGATCTCAAAGAACCTGGGTCCCTTCAGAGACGAATTGGGGCGCCCATTTTAAACAGTATCATTTAAGGAACGAGTCCATTTGGGCCGATTCACGTGCACTCAATTATCATTATGATGAAACTGAGCATAAACGATGCGGCAATCGCTGGGAGCGTGTAATAAATGCGCCACAGGGTTAATTTCCCCCATAAAAACTCAACGCTTTTACATCGATTCACGACTGTACTCCATAAAACTGGGCGCCGATGGAACGCCGGCGCCAAGACTCAGCCCCCGCCAGCGACAGAGCACCGGCTCATCTCCTTCCGGCGCCTCCCTTTGTTTTTATCTAGTTCCTACGAATTGTGTATGGTGAGTTCATGGTAGAGGTACTGGAGGGGATCCGCTCCATCGACTTCTCCGAGGAGCAGGACCACGGCATGGAGCTCTGGCTCCTCGACTGCCCCGAGGGGACTGTCCTCGTCGACACAGGCATGGGAGACGCCGCACTCGAGAAGATAGAGGCGGAGCTGGCCTCCATGGGCAAGAGATGGCGGGACGTGAGGCTGGTGCTCATCACCCACAGGCACGGGGACCACATCAGGAACTTGGCGAGGGTGGCGGAGCTCACGGGCGCCCCCGTCAAGGCCCAGGCCGAGGAGGCCCCCGCCATCCGGGAGCAGACCGGCGTCGAGGTGGAGGGACTTGATCACGGCGCCAGACTCCCCCACTGCGGCGGCATAGAGGTGGTCCACGTCCCCGGCCACTCCGCGGGCAACTGCTGCTACCACCTGCTCCGCAGGGGAGTGATGATCGCGGGGGACACAGTCTTCGGAGACGAGGAGGGCAACCTGATCCCGCCCCCCGAGAGGTACTGTCTCGACGTGAGGCAGGCCACAGAGGAGATCAAGAGGCTCCTGGACTACGAGTTCGATGCCATCCTCTACACCCACGGCAGGGACGTGACCCGGAACGCGAGGGACCGGGTGAGGGAGCTCGTGGAACGGACAAGGTAGCCCCCGCGCGGCCTACCGGAGCCCAGAGACCCCCGCCCCAGGCGACTAGGGCGAAACGCTTGCCCCAGCCGGGGCGTTATGGACATCGGACCCCGTTCAACTCCTCTTCCCAATTTTAACGAAGGTTGTAATCTCCTTCAGTCGAGCGGAGGATAGTTTACACCTATTCTGGGACACGCCATCCGCCTTCAGCCTGAGGGCCCCGCGGGGCGCCTGCGTAGGGGCTTGAACCCCCCTGGAGCCCCTCTTCCGCCGCAGTTTCACCCGACTCTCCCACCTCGAAGCGGCTACGCACGGATTATATTCCGAGGCACCACTGCACCTCTCAGAATCGAGGGGGATTCAGACTTGAGGTTTCTGACGATCGGGATGGGCCACTGCGGGGGCAAGATCGCCTCCACCTTCAAGGGGGCTGCCATGGAGGAGGAGCACCTGATAGTCGACGTCTGCGGGATAAACACCGACAGAGTCGACCTGGAGTCCCACAGGGAGATACCCGACTCCAACAAACTGCTCATAGGCTCGGGGAGGGGCGCCGCCAAGGACTGGAGGGAGGGCTACAGGGCGGGCACGGAGGCCCGCAACCACATCCGAAACATGGTGAGGAAGCTCCTCCAGCCCGACACAGACGTAGTCATGCTCGCCCTCGGCGAGGGGGGAGGCAGCGGCTCCGGCCTCGCCCCCATCGCCGCCGAGGTGGTGGGCGAGCTGGGCAGGGAGTGCATCGCCCTCGCCACCCTCCCCTTCGGCAAGGAGTCTGTCAAGGCGAAGGTGAACGCCGCCCAGGGCCTCGACATGCTCTACAGGCAGGAGTCGGTGAAGGCACTCATACTAATCGACAACGACAAGATCGTCGCCCACTACCCGGACAGCGTCCTCACCGACGCCTACAGGGAGGTGAACAACACCGCCGTCAGGACCTTCATCAGCCTCCTGGAGCTCGCCAACACCCCGAGCCAGGCCGACAGGATAGACGAGTCGGAGCTCCGCTCCATCTTCGGCTATCCCGGCTTCGCCACCCTCGCCAACCACAGGAGCTTCGCCAACCTGGTCTCGGGCCTCGACTCCCTCCTCCTCCACTCCTGGGAGGGCAGCCTCTTCGCCGACGCCGACATGAGCACGGCGGCGGGCGCCCTCCTCGGCATCCACGGCCCCAGCGGCCTCTTCACCACGACCCAGGTGGACGGAGCCCGGAGGGCCCTCAAGGAGATGCTCCTCGGCAGGGACGCGACGCTCGGCATCTTCCCCAAGGAGCACTGCCGCTGGATCTCCTACGTCGGGATAATGACGGGCCTCGACGTCCCCGGGAAGGTCAGGGAGCTCATGGGCGCCGCCAGGGAGGAGTACGAGAGGCACGAGGAGATACTCGAGGCGAGGAGGGCCCAGAAGTCGATGGGCCTCGGCTTCCAGCTCACGGAGCCCAGGAGGACGGCGCCCGTCCAGCGCTCCCGACCTGTCACGGCGATGGGGGTGAGGCGGACGGCTTACCCGGCTGCCGTGAACGGCGACATCTCCTCCACGCTCAGGCAGGTGATGGAGTTCATACAGGTGGAGCCCCTCGGCCGGATGACCGACGTCGAGCTCATAGACAGGATACTGATGAACGTCGACGCCACCGAGGAGGAGGTGGCCGCCTGCATCCTCAGGCTCAAGGAGATGGGCCACATCATCGAGCCCAGGACCGGCGTCCTCCAGGTCCTCTAGCCCCACTGACCTATCCCACCCTTAATATTATGTTGAATTGAGTATAACGGATCCATGTGACGCAAACAAGGCCCGTAAGGCTCGTTGTCTTCTGCGCAGTGGGGTTCCTCGCGAAGGTCGCCTCGGAGGCCGTCCACGAGGCCCTGGGCCACGGCCTCCCGGTAGTCCTCTTCGGAGGCGAGGTCAAGGAGATCCACATCTCCCTGCTCTGGCCCTACGAGCTCTCCCACATCCGCTGGGCCGGGGCCTTCGAGGCATGGCAGATGCCCTGGATCCAAGGCGGGGGGATGCTCGCCTGCGTGTCCGCGTTCGCACTGCTCCAGGTCCTGGCCCGCACGCGCGTCCACGGGTGGCTCACGTCGTACTCCCTCTTCTGGCTCTCCTTCTGGACCCTTCTGAACCCCGCCGGATACCTCGTCGTGGGCGGCATCAGGCCCTTCGGGGATGTCCAAGCTCTGATCGGGCTCGGCGTCTTCACCCCGGGCTCGGTCCTCGTCCTGGGCGTCGCGCATTTCCTCGCGGGGTTCCTGCTCGTCTCCACCCANNGGGCGGCCTGGCTCTACGTCAGCGCCTTCTGGCTCCTGCTGCCCCCGCTTGCGGCCCTCGCCCTGCTCGGCATGGGGATGCCCCTGGGCTACGCGCTGCTGGGCCTCGCCCCCTCCGCCCTTGCCCTGATCTTATCCTTCCTCAAAAGCCCTAGGTGAAGAAACCCAAATGTACCACGGAATCTCATGCCGCCCTTTCTAGCGGACGAAGGCATGCTCTCACTTCACGTAGAGCCTGTTGAACAGCTCCACGGAGATCCTGACCACCGCGGGGATCAGGACGACGCTGACGAGCCTGGAGACGAAGCCCACGTCCACGGGCCACTCGGGGGCCTCCCTCAGCCGCCTCTCCCTGATCTGGAGGCTGAAGAGGCGGCCCATGGCGGCGATCGCGCCGGAGGCATCCCCTCGCGAGGCCTCCTCCAGCTGGATCCGGAGGGTCTCGTACTCCCCCTCGATCTCGCGGAGCTCCCTCAGCTTCAGGCCAACGAGGGCCCTGTGGATGTTGTAGAAGGGGAGGAGTACGCACGCAATGCCCAGGGCGATGAAGAGTAGGAACGGGGAGAGCAGCATCTCAGCCATGGAGACTGCGGAGCCCCCGACCACGCTCGTGGCGATGCCTATCGAGATCGCTAGGAAGTAGAAGAGGGCGAACCAGAGGGTCAGCATGCTGAGGCCCCTGAACCTTTCTATCAGACCGGGGGATAGCTCCACCCTCAGGGGCTGCCTCGAGATGATGAAGACTGTCAGCCAGATGGAGACGCCCATCCAGATCCCCGTGCCCGTAAGGAGGTAGGCGAAGGAGACGAAGGCCAGGTTCCAGAGGGAGTGGGCCGTTGGCCCCTCGGCCAACAACCGCTGGGCCTCAGCCGGAGCATCGGTCAGGAGTAGCGTGTAGAAGAGGCCTATGACGAGGCAGGGGACGAAGCTGAAGCTGAGCCCCTCGATCCTGTCGGAGAGCCTGCGGAACGAGCCCTCGTCCAGGTCCACCAGCTCGCTGAAGGACGAGATGGCCTCCGGGAGGGATTGCTGGATCATGTGGGTGCCGAAGAGGACGATGAGGCCGTTGCCGAACAGGGTGGAGAGGAGCTGATAGTTGGAGAGGTACTCGCCCGCCAGGCCACCTGGTGAGAGATCCTGTCCCGGTCAACAGGTAGACGGTCGAACAAGAGCTCGGTCCAGAATCTCCCCCTAGGCAAAACCGGAACCTCTACAAGGCTAGTATGTAGCCTCAGCACATAATTCTTCTCAGCCGATTTGATGCAGCCCGGGGGATGTGAGGGCTGAAGGGTCGATGCACCTTTTTAAATCGCCGTGATTTGCGATAAAAATGTAAATGGTTGTTGTCGCTTTCACCCTGACAGGCGTAATCATAACGCTGGGCTTCGTCGGCAACTACCTCTTCAAGAGGACGGGGATCCCGGACAACCTCATACTGATACTCTTCGGATTCCTGCTGGGCCCCGTCTTCAAGGCCATAGACCCCAGCTCCCTCGCGATCATAGTACCCTACCTCTCCGCCCTGTCCCTGCTCATCATCCTCTTCGACGGGGGGATGAGCCTCAAGCTCTACAAGGTGCGCGCGCGCCTTTATACCTGACGTCCTGGGCCTTGTGGGACGCCCGGCTAGCAGGTCGACAGTAACTCCTCCCGGGTGATCGAGTACTTCACGAGGTCGAGCTTCCAGATGTGGATGACCCCTTCGAAGGACATCCCGAGCTTCTCCATCACCCGGCGGGAGGCGGCGTTCCCCGGGAAGGCGAGGGCCACAATCTTCTCCAGCCCGGCCTCCCCGAAGCCGTAGCGGAGGCTCGCCAGGCCCCCCTCGGTGGCGTAACCCCTGTTCCAGTAATCCCTGTCCAGGAGGTAGGCGACCTCCGTCTCGTCCAGCTCCTTGAGGTAGCCGAGGCCGCACCAACCGATCATCGCGCCGTCGGCGTCGTCGACTACGGCCCACCTGCCGTAGCCGCGCTCCCCCCACTCGGCGATGATGCCCCTCAGCTCCCTCTCCGCCTTGTCCCGGGGCCAGGGCTCGTCCCCGGGCATGTATCTCATGACATCTGGATCGCCGAGTAGCTCTGCCACCCGGTCCAGGTCATCCAGGGTGAACCTCCTGAGTGTAAGACGGTCCGTCTTTATGATCGGGGGCTCCGTATAATTCCCTCCATTGCCTCAATAACCCGGTTAGAACTGCGGTCATAGAAAACAGTTGGGGGAGTCAAACCCGAAGAATAACCTCGGACGCTGTTTGGAGGAGAACGGCATCGCCATTGAGGGTGACTTCGAGCAGCTCATCAGCAACAAAAGGTAACAATCAATTGGACAGCCGATCCCAGCTCATTTTTTAGCGACCGATCGAATTTTACGTGGATGTCCGGCGAGTACGTCTTCGAGTGCCTCCGCTGCGGTAGGTGCTGCACCGATCTCCTGGCGGAGGACAAGGGAGTCCTCAGGGGCCTCACCCTGCTGCCCGAGGAGACGGCATCCTTCCCCGACTCGATGGTCAAACCCGCCGTCGGCATCGGCAGGCGACCCCACGAGAGGGGCTTCACTGTCATCGCCTACCAGCTCACGGAGGAGACCTGCCCCCACCTGAAGGGGAACCTTTGCGGCATCTACGAGGAGAGGCCATCCAGCTGCAGGCAGTTCCCCTTCTCCCTCCGCAGGGGGCCCGACGGGGAGGAGCAGGTGGGCCTTGACCTCAACTGCCCCGCACTACAGGGGATACTGGGGGTAAACTGGCCGAGTCTGCGTTTCGAGGAGAGAGCCCACGCCGAGAGGCTCATGGGGATCCAGGTGGAGGCCTCAAGGCGGCCCGGAAGAGCCTGGCACCTCGACCTGGGGACCGGAAAGTGGGTGAGATACAGGGACATGCCGAGAGAATAGTCGGGGACCCGGGTCCATGGCCTCTCATGGAGTGTAACTGTAAATAATCGGACCTCTGCTTCTAGAAAAATCGTTTTAGGCACCCTGACCAGATCTCCCCCCGGTGTGAGACTTGGGTGAGAGTGAGAGGAAAAGGGAGGAGATAGGCGAGCTGAACAGGATCTTCGAGGAGCTGCTCCTCGACGCGAGGGAGCTCGTGAGCGACATGCTCTCCGGCATCCACCTGACCTTCGTGATGGGGGCGGTGAGCATCGTCCTCGGCATCCAGACCACCTGGTACAACAGGCACTACATAGCCGCGGGCGACTGGGTCCCCCTCGTCCTGGCGGGGGTGATAGTCGCCTCGGGCGCCCTGATCATCCTCCGCGGGCTGGCCTTGAGGAGCAAGTACTCGAGGCTCTACGAGTTCCAGAGAAGCCGCGGCGGATCCTAGGGGAGAACGCGGTGTCCTCCTCCAGAAGGGAGCCCAGCCTCATCGCACTGCAGCTTCTGGACTGCATCGACGAGGGGAGAGGGGCATCCCGGTGGGACCTGATAAAGGTCCTGGGGAACACGTCCCAGTTCCAGCACTGGGTGGAGGACTTCATGATGCGCGAGGGCTTCGACGAGGAGAGGGAGGAGTCGGGGCGCAGGCACTACGTGAAGACGGAGTCGGGGGAGCTCTTCCACAGGCTCCTCAGGAACGGGAACATGATCAAGTCCCTCCTCCGCGTCAGCGGAAAGAGGCTGAGACGTTACATGCCGACTTCGGGGCATTCATTCCATCCCCGTGCCTCCCCGCTCCCGTCGAGGCGCTAATGATAAAGAGGAGTAGACCATTTGCTCTTTCGAGACGAGATGAGGAAGATAGCATTCCTGATGGCGAGCGCCTCCACGGGCAGGCTCTCCGGGGAGCTGGCCCGGCGGGAGAAGGTGCTGAGGTCGATAGCGAGCCCCGACACCCATATAGACATCTTCGGCTTGGAGGAGGACCCTGAGAGGAGCCAACTGGGCACGATACAGTCCGCCTACGAGGCCTCCCTCTCGACCGTCGAGGATCTGGAGGCCGCCGTTGCGGCCGAGAAGGCGGGGTACCAGGCGGTGATCATCCCCTGCGGGGGGGACCCTGGCATCGCCCCCCTGAGGGAGGTGCTCAGCGTACCAGTGATACCACCGGGCTCGGCGGCGAAGCACCTCTGCTCCATGCTTGGGCCCAGGTTCTCTGTGCTCACGACGGGGAAGGGCGCCCCGACCAGGACGGAGGTCCACGAGAGGGACGGGCTTATGAAGCTGATCTCCATCCACCCCGTCGGCCTGACGGTTCCCGAGGTGAGGGCTAAGCCCGAGGATGCGTTCAACGCCCTCGTCAGGGAGGGGAGGAGGGCTGTCGATGATTACGGGGCCTGCTCGGTCACCTTCGGCTGCATGAGCATGGGCTTCCTCATGATCGACGAGAGGCTCACGGAGGAGATAGGGGTTCCCACAGTCAACCCGGTGAAGGCGGCCGTGAAGACCGCGGAGATGCTCATCGACCTCGGCTTGACCCACAGCAAGCTTGCCTACCCAGTCCCCCCAAGCTTCAAAGGCTGATGCTGAGAGAGATGACGGATAGATTCGACTCCGGCATTCTGGACACCAGGTCCTACAACCTCGGGATGATCTACGCCTTCGCCGAGTGCGTCGGCTCTGGCGTCAAGCGCCTCGCCCTCAGCCCCGCCATGACGGAGGCCCAGCTGGAGGAGATAGAGGGCGACCTTCGCCTCATAGCCGAGGAGTACGGCCTCGTGCTCCACGTCGACAGGGACTTCCTGGAGACACGGCTCTTCAACCCGGAGTACACCAGAGGGAGGGTGGTGGTCCACATCGCGGCGGAGCAGGGGAACATAGACGAGTACCTGGGGCTGAAGGAGTACAAGGCTAGGCACGAGGACGCCGGGACCCTGACCGACGCGGTCGAGGTGGAGGTCGCCTGGAGGATGGGGCGGCTCCTGAGCTACAGCGATGAGGCCATCGAGGGTCTCCTGAGGAATCCCCGGTTCTGAGTGGCCAGGCTTCTTTCGATTCTTCTTTCTGATCGCTCTCACTGGATGAGGAGGCTCTCCATGTTCTCCAGCCTATCCTTGAGCCAGTTCTGGAGGCTCTCGATCTCCTCTTCCTTCCTCCTCCAGGCTCCGATGTCTATGTGGGAGGCGATCGACCTGGCGACAAGCAGCTTGAGGGTGTTCGGGTCGAGGGCGTCCAGCTCCACGGCCTGGTCCCCGTATGAGGCCATGAAGCCGTCCGACCTGGCGTCGCTGCGCTTCACTGGCATCGGGGGTAGGCTGTAGTCGACTATCTGCTCCCTGGTGAGGGCGATCCTCCGCACCATGAAGTCCCCGGCGTCGTACTTCGCCAGCCTCTCGGTGAGGTCCCTCTCAATGTCGACGCCGCTGGGGTCAAAGTCCCCGAAGTAGAGGACGTAGGTGGGCTTCCCCTTGAGCCTCGTCCTCATGTAGGAGGCCATCCTCTGGACGTAGGTGAAGCTGGGGTAGCCCCTCGTCGGGAAGGTGCGGACCGAGTACTGGTTGGCCACCTCGCTCACCACCCGGCTGAGGGCGTCCTTCTCCAGGCTGACGAGGACGTAGTTGGGCTGGACGTCCCACATCGGCATCCTGAACTCCTTGTAGCTCTCCTTGAGGCCGGTGATGCGCCTCCTGAGGAAGTCCTGAGCAGAGGTGTAACCGGTGTCCCCCCTGCCGAGGATTCGGCGGCTCCTGTCCTCTAGGCAGTTGACGGGGACGTCCCTCTCCTCCCGAGCCCGGACCATGATGCGGCTGAGCCTCTTGTAGCTGTTGATCGTGTTGGGGAAGAGGTGCTTGGAGACGAGGCGGTAGTATAGCTGGCGGAGGGTGAGGGCTGAGTCGTACTGCTTGAAGACCTCCAGCGCCTCCGCCACGACCTCCTCGTAGCTCGGCAGCCCTCTCCCCATACTACAATAACTTAGATGGGTCAACGTATAATTTCATCGCCTCTTAAAACGGGTTTATTTACGTTTCTGAGCCCGTCGACACGAGGAAACAATGCGAGGGCATGAGAAAAAGGTGAGGCTATCCGCTAAAGGTGGAACCAGCATATTCGGGGCAACCTCGCTTCTCTTCCCGGAATTGATGAAAAACGTGTTAGAGTCGAGGATTCCCTGCCGCTTATGTACTCCGCCATCTTAGCCTATGCTGACCGGAGAGGCGATCAAGAGATCGGCTTGACGCCTTAAGTTCCTCACAGAGAGACGTAGGTGATGTAGTAGAAGTAGATCAGGTAGAGCCCCACTAGGACCAGGACCACGCCACTCAGCCTCCGGAGGCCGGGGGTCAGGCTCGCCATCCTGCCGATCGCGTACTCCTTCGCCTCCGCGACCAGGACGCTCGTGACGACCAGGGGGACGCCCATCCCCACGGCGTAGGCGACGAAGGTGAGAAGCCCGTTCAGCACCCCTCCCCCTGCTGCGTAGAGTAGGACCGAGAGGAAGAGGGGGGCGGAGCAGCCCACCCCTGCGAGGCCGTAGACGACCCCGAAGAGGTAGAAGCCGGCGAGCCCCCTCCTCGTCGAGGGCTTCACGGGGACGGAGATGTAGGGCAGCCGCAGCTCTAGGAGGGTGGCGAGCCCCAGCGCGATGAGGAGGGCGGCCGCAACCAGGTCTAGGAGGGGTATCAGGGAGGGCACGAGGGAGCCGAGGGCCGAGGCGAGCAGCCCCACCGCGGAGAAGACCGTGACCAGCCCCAGGGTGCAGGAGAGGCCCCCGTAGAGCGCCCTCGCCCTGGAGATGCTGGAGCCCAGGTAGTAGGAGACGTAGCCCGGGAGGAGGGCGTAGCCGCAGGGGGAGAAGATGGTGAAGATGCCTGTGGTGAGGGCGAAGGCGATCCCCGGGATGTCGACGCTCATCTTCCAGACCCTACCTGTCCAGCAGCTCCGAGACCTCTGCCGCCAGAATGTCGCTGCCCGTGGGCCCGAGATGGGTGTGGGCTATCTTTCCCTCCTGATCGACTATCACTATGGTGGGTATCACCCTCACCTTGAAGCTCCGGCTCACGGGCGGCTGCTCCAGGTCTAGGGCGTGGGGCCAGACGGCACCCCACTCGTCCCTCCACTCCCTCAGCTTGTCCTCGGTCTCCCTCGCCGGGTCGACGTCTATGGAGAGCATGACGAGCTCCTCGCCGAACTCCCCCCTGAGCTCCAGGAGGTCGGGCATGGCGAGCATGCAGGGGCCGCACCAGGTGGCCATGAAGTCTATGAGTACGACTCTACCACTGAAGTCGCTCAGCCTGAAGGCGGCGCCGTCCACGTCGACCAGGGAGAAGTCCCTCGCCGAGTTCCCCGGCCGCATCAGGAGAACCGCCGCAGCGACGACCACGATCACGGCCCCCACTAGGATGATATTGCGTGAGGGCTTGAATCCCCCCGCGCCGTCGGTGTCCTCTGACGACAACTTGCGAACACTCACGAGCCCTCGATGGATCCACGGTCTACCTCACGTCCACCGAGGCTTGTTTACGCCTTTCCTACCGGCGGTAAAAAAGAATGCGCTCGCGCGTGCGGCTGTTTGGGACGGGATGGACCGGCTCTCCCAATTCTGGATCTTCGTGACCCTCATCGGTGGGATAATCGCCGCACTACTCGGGATTCCACTTCCCAGTTAGTCTTTCGTAAGCGAGATGTAATAAATCAAGGGATAGTCCCAGGGCTCCAATCGTTGAAAGAATCATAATAATTGTTAGTGTACGTGCTTGCTTTGTGGTGATGAAAGGGCCAATAATGTCTTCATTTGGTCCCTGTCTGGGTCGTATCTCATTATAAATAGTATAGAATAGGAGCAAACCTGTTACTAATACAACAAGGGAAAGGATCTGGATTTTTTTCATTTTGTATTTTGTTAAACTAATTTTCATATAATACTATGTTTTAGAACAGCTTAACGTGCGAGGTCGGGTCTTGTAGCCGGTTAGGCGGAGGATGTTGCCCCTGAAGATGGCGTCGACCCCCTCCTCCGTGATGAGTCCCTCCTCCTGCAGCGCCCTGACGGCGGTGTACTGGGCCTCCAGGACGTTGTACCTGAAGCCCCTTGGGAAGAAGGTGGAGTCGGTTCCGAAGATCACCCTCTCGGGGCCCCCGGCCTTGATCGCCCTCTCGAAGATCTTCCGCGTGTCGAGGTCGTAGGGGAGGTACCTCATCCAGGAGTTGGAGCCGCTGCTGTCCATGAGGACGTTATCGGTCTGGTACTGGAGGAGCAGCACCTCCCTGAAGAAGCCGGCGCCGAAGTGGGCGATGATGAAGTTGAGGTCGGGGAAGTCCCTGGCGGGCAGCTGGATGTCGATGGGGTTCCCGTGGCGGAGGTCCGCCTGCCCCCCGATGGTGATGCCGAAGTGGAGGAAGACGAGGAGCCCGTGCCTGAGGGCCTCCTCGTAGATCGGGTAGCAGGCCTCGTCGTAGGCGTGGAAGTCCCTCCAGCTGCTCGGGTAGAGCTTGATCCCCTGGAGCCCGTCCCTCGTAGCCCTCCCCACCTGCTCCGCGGCGTCCGGTTCGCCCGGGTTGACGTTGGCGTAGCCCATGAAGCGGCCCGGGAACCTCCTCCTGGCCTCGAGGAACTCGTCGTAGGCCTCCGCTCCCACCATGAAGCCCATGGTCGAGACGCCGTAACTATCCATCTCGTCCACCCACCTCTGGGCGACGTCCCAGCTGGCGTCCGGGACCTCGATGGAGGTCATGTCTGTGCGGGAGCGGGTCCTCTTCTCGAAGCCCTCCCTGGTCCTGCCCCTCCTGTCCCAGGACCTCAGCGTGTTTGCCGTGAAGAAGTGGGCGTGGGCGTCCACGACCTCGATCCCCAGTCTAGATATCACCGCGAGCCGCTCCCTTAACCACCTCAAAGGGTCCATGGATGTAGCGCGCCGCCTACTCATATCTTTAATGCTGGGAAGTAGGGTGACGAGAGGTGCTATCATTCGATGGTACGTTGATCAGCATCCCTACTGATCATCAGCTGAGTTGCCCCTCCATAACATACGGGATCATCTCTGAAAGATCAGGTAAACTGCGAAGAAGGAGTGATTCACTCCCGTTTTCGTACTCGGTTCGCTAACATTGACGCCGGCAGTATTATACAGACAAAGGAGACGGGCATCAACGACGTTGCCGTCTCGGCCCCCTAGGTCGGAACGACCACATGCTCCAGCACGGTGATGACTAATAGGGCGGGGGCGAGGCCCAGGAGTAGGATGTCCCTTGTTCGCCTGTGGGTCTTCATACAGCGCTCGTGAATGACCGCTAGTCGCGCGCGCTTTGATATTGGGCTGATAAATCTGAACTGCCAGTAGATCTCTTTGTTGTCGGGGAAAGCGAGGGGCTAAACCTGAAAAAGCCCACTAGGAAGTCCCTGCCGCTCTACGGCGGGCGTCATGCTACCCCAAGCAACTTCAGGCTCTCCTCGTCGGCGAGGGAGTAGTAGACCCACTTGCCCGCCTTGGAGCTACGGACTAGGCCCGCGTTCTCGAGCTTCTTCACATGGTACGAGAGGTTGGGCTGGTTCATGTCGAGGGCGGCGGTGAGCTCGCAGACGCACATCTCCCTGAAGCCGAGCAGCTTGAGTATCTTTAGGCGGTTGGGCTCGGCGAGCGCGTTGAAGACCCGGGCCCTCCCGTCGAATTCGAAGCCGCCCAGGTAATCTCCAGTGAGCGCCTTGAGCCGGGACTCGTGCTCCGCCGCGTCCTCGGCGTCGCAGAACCTGGTCTCGAGGAGCCCCTCCAGCTTCCTCCTCGCCTCGTCGACCTTCAAAGGCATCGCCACCCGGTAGAACATATAAACAAATTTATATATGTTTATTCGTCACGTTCAAGGAAACCGGGGAGATGGGTGAGACGTCGGAGACGAAGCATCTCGGGTTCTTCGAGAAGTACCTGGCGGTCTGGGTGGCGCTCTGCATGGCGGTGGGCCTGCTGCTCTCCCAGTACCTGCCCGAGCTGAGCCAGGCGATCGACAGCTGGCAGGTGAGGGGAATCTCGGTGCCCATCGGGGTTTGTCTCTTCCTCATGATGTACCCCGCTCTCCTCAACCTCCGTCTCGAGGAGCTGAGGAAGCTGGCCCGGAACCCCAGGCCGATACTGCTCACCCTGTTCTCCAACTGGATAATCGCGCCTATAGTGACGGTCGTACTCGCCAACGTCTTCCTGGCGGGTCACGACCAGCTCGTGGTGTCCCTGATCCTCCTCGGCTCCAGCCCCTGCACCGCCATGGTCCTGGTCTGGGGCTCCCTCGCCGAGGGCAACCAGGAGCAGAACTTCATCACCACCAGCTTCAACACGGTGACCATCATGGCGCTCTACGCCCCCGTCGTCTCCCTGCTGACGGGAGTACAGAACATCCCCATCGACAGGGTGACGCTGGCCATATCGGTGCTCGTCTTCATCGGCCTCCCCATAGTCCTCGGCTACGCCTCCAGGCGGTACCTGACGGGGGCGAGGGGGGAGGAGTGGTTCCACGGGGTCTACAGGCCCGCCGTGGGGAAGGTCTCCATGCTGGCCCTCCTCACCACGCTCATCGTCCTCTTTTCCCTCAACGGGGACGTCCTGCTGAGGCACCCGGACCTGATGATGCTGATCTCGGCACCGCTGCTCGTGGGCTTCTTCATCGTCGTGGGCATCAACCTGCTCATAACACGGTTCACGGGGCTGGAATACAGGGAGGGCATAATCACGGTCATCATAGGATCCTCCAGCCACTTCGAGATCGCCATCGCGACAGCCGTGAGCCTCTACGGGCTGGGCAGTCAGGCGGCCCTCGGAACCACGATGGGCCTATTCTGGGAGGTCCCAGTCATGCTGAGCCTGGTCTACATCGGCAAGAGGCTGAGGGGCGCGGGTTTCTGGAGGAAGGAGGTTGATGCGGAGGTGTTGAGTGCATGAGTTCGGAATACCTGGAGCTGACGATCGACAAGTTCCCGCTGGATATCCGGAAGGGACACGACCATCCAGTGCACGGTCCTCATCCACGCGAGGCTCGCCTCTTCGAACGGGGCTCTGACAGGGCGCTCCCTTCTCAGATAGACGAATTGATAGCTGATCCTACCCCATCTGAAGGGGAACCGGCAGCCTGGCAGTCGGCTTGAAACGACCAGCCAGGATTTGAGCCGCCGCTACCAGCGAGGGCATGGCGTCTCCGCAGGTGCAGATCACGGCCTCGGCGCCCTTCAGAACCCCCGCGTCGTAGGGGTTCCGAAGGCAGAGCAGCACTCTCCGACTCCCCGAGACTAGGAGCTCTTGGGCTAGCCCGCGCTGCTGGGGGATCAGATGGGCGTTGCGCGTCGCCACGATCACGACGTCGGAGGATGAGGCGAGGGCGCGAGCTCCAGAGAGAGGACCCTCAGTGGGCGAGACCGCGTCCAGCCACAGGTCCTCCACGTTTGGCAGCTCCTGCTGTAGCAGCGAAGCCAGATGGGTTCGGGCCCCGTTCTCCAGGGTCTCCTTCTCCAGGTGAGAGGCGAACTCGATGAGCGCCACCCTCCGGATGCCGTCGCGCAAGAGGGGCAGCACGCCCTCTCCGGCCCGCAGCATGACGGTCCCCGACCGCGCCGCCCTCGCAGTGATCTCCAGGTGCTCGGGGCGTCGGATGGCCTCGAGGGAGGGCCGTCCGGTGATGGCGAACCTCCCCTTGACCTCCCGGATCCTCTCGACGGCGAAGTCTACCTCCTCCAGGGGCAAGCGGCCGGTCCTCGCGGCGTCCAGCAGGGCGCCGTAGGCGGCCTCTTGGTACTTGAGCGTGTGGGAGAAGAGAATGACGTTCGCGCCGGCGAGGGCGGCCAGGACCGCCGACTCCCCGGGGCCGTACCTGTTGGTGACGGCCTTCATCTCCATGCAGTCGGTGGAGACGAGCCCCTTGAAGCCGACGTCCTCGCGTAGCAGCCCCTTGATGATGCTGGGCGAGAGGGTGGAGGGGTGGTCGGACTCCAGGGCTTTGAACTGGACGTGGGTGACCATCATCGCTGCGACGCCCGCTTCGCTGGCGGCGCGGAAGGGGACGAGGTCGGTGTCCCACATGTCGTTCAGGGGGCCTTCGATGACGGGGAGGCTGACGTGGGGGTCGATGGGCGTGTTCGCCTTACCTGGGAAGTGCTTGGCCGTGGCGGCCACCCCGGCCCTCTGGAATCCCCTCAGCTGAGCCACCCCTAGTCTGCTGACTTGGTCGGGGTCGACTCCGAGGGAGCGGACGCCCACCGAAGGGTTCTGGGTGTTGTGGGTGAGGTCCAAGGCTGGGGCGAGGTTCCAGTTGATGCCCAGGGCGCGCATCTCTGCCCCCAGGGCCATCGAGACCCCCTCCGCCAGCTCCTCGGAGCTGGCCGCTCCTAGAGCCATTGCCCCCGGGCTCTCCGTGAAGCCCTCGCGCAGCCTGGTAACGACGCCTCCCTCCTGGTCGATCGCCACCAGGATTGGTCGGGGGGCTGCCTCGCGGCACGCCCGGGTCAGCTCGGCCACCTGCGACGGGTCCCTGACGTTGCGCGCGAAGAGGATCACGCCCCCGATCCTTCCCTCCGCCAACCAGCGGAGGATGTGATCCGGCGGCTCCAGGCCGTGGAAGCCCACCACGAGCATCTGACCTACCTTCTCCTCAAGCGTGAGACCTCCCCAGAGCGCCGTTTGCCCCGACATGCTGGTCGAGTCTTTCTAGTCTCCCTGGAGATAAAACACCATTGGGGGGCCTGATTATGCCTGTGTCTTATGCCTCTTTGGGGGTAGTGATTAGTGTTTTACCCTGTTTTAAACCATTAGTGTCACGTGGAGGATAATTCTTGGGTTGGCAGGTCTGGCGGGGCCTCTCCTAGGCCGTGAGGGTCCCTCCGAATACCTTTTTATTGGAATTGAATCTATCGATTTGAGGTGACATGGGGCTCCGCAGACACACGTTGATCACCCTCACGATCCTACTGCTGGCCCTGTCCTCATACCGCTGGATTGTGACCGTGGGCGCTGCGAGACTTCACGCTGGAGGGGTCGCTCGGCACGACACTCTGGTTTCTGTCGACATCGATGGATACGTCAGAGGCCCCGATGGCAGACCCATCACTGACGTGCAGCTGCGTTTCTGGGGGTCAGCCCTGGAGGGGGAGGCAGCCACCGATCAGGCCGGATACTTCTCGCTAAACGCCTCGACGAGGGAGAACGAATGCACTCTGTACGCTCTGTTCGACGATCCCGAGACCCCCGGAGTGGACCTGCTCCCCGCTGCGAGGACCGTGGAGACACCGCACAACGTGGTCGCGAGAGTCAACTTCACCATGACACCCGCCGCGATCGTCCTTCTGGAGGGCCAACTGAAGCGGGTGGAGGTGGCAAAGGACCTGACGAGGTACATGTTCAAGGTCGTCGACCCCGGGGGCTCCCAGGTCCTCTGCTCGGGGGACCTCCCCCTCGTCTACGGAACAGACCAGCATGCGAGGAGCCTTCAGCTCGGCCTCGAAGCCTCCACACTGGTGGTCCCCGCGTCGACTCCCCTCGCCATCCGAGTCACGCCAGCCAGCGGGTACGTTGGGGGGCAGGACCCCTTCTGGTGGGCGAGGCCCGAGGAGTCGACACGCCGCCACGAGGCCTTCACCGAGTTCACCCTCTGGAGTGGCGAGGGCCTCACCCTGGACGCCGGCGAGGTAGTCAGGGTCGATCTCGAGGAGCGTTGCCTGAGGGCAGACCTGGAGATCGTCGGCCAGCTCGCCGGGGAGGTGGAGGCCAAGATCGAGGCGGTGGAGGAGATGGGCTTCTACTCGGCCTCCGAGAGGCACGAGCTCGGTTCATCCAGGGCGTTGATGCAGGGCGTTGTCGAGAAAATGGAGGGCGGAGTGCTCGAGAGCTGCTACTACGATCTGCGGCAGGCGTACCTCAAGCTCCTGGGCGTCGGGGTCAGGATGCTCTCCATGAGGGGTGAGGCGGCCCTCTCCGTGAACGCCCTGATATTCTTCACATCGGTCGCCTCCGTGGCCCTGGCCACGCTGCTCACCGAGAGCCGTGCGCGGAGGGCACTCCTATCGGCGTCCGTGTACGCCCCGTTGACGCTACACCTTCATCGGGTGTATCCTGGGAGCGGCATCGTTTCCCCCTGGCGGTTCCTGGGGATCGGCGCGATCTCCTTCGTCGCCGTGCTCTTCGCCGTCGACGCGCTCCCCAGAGCCATCGGGCTTGGGAGGGGGGGCGTCCCCGGCGTGGGGGCCCTGGTGGCAGTCTTCTCCATGGCCAAGAGGGGCCTCAGGAGGAGGAGGCTCCGCTCGCTCCTCGCCTCCTCCTCCATCCTCGCCCTGACCATGAGCTTCGTCGCCCTCACCTCCCTCTCGACTGGCTACGGGCTCATCCACAGCCTCACGGGCTCTAGGCCGCCCGACACCAGCGGCATAATGGTGAGGATGCCGGCTTACGAGCCGGAGAACCAGTTCCAGAACGGCTGGTTCAACTTCGTGATCCCCTCCGTCGCCGAGTGGGCTGAGGGGAGCGAGGGGGTCATCGGGGTTTCCACTAAGGCCGAGAACATCCCCGAGACGAGCTCCCTTGAGTCGCTCGGGGGATGGCCCATCAGGGGTGTCCTGGGCGTGGAGCCGGACGTGGAGCCCCTGATGCCGATGATCGACGCCTCAGTCGAGAAGGGGGAGCCGCTGAGGGAGGAGGGCACCTGCCTGGTGCACGGATTCATGCTTGTCTACGCTGGGGTCGAGCTGGGAGATCTGATAGCCGTGAGGGGGGTCGAGATGAGGGTTGTGGGCTTCTTCGGCGATGAGATCAGCGGGGTCACCGACATGGACGGGGAGCCACTTCTCCCCAAGTATCAGAAGATCATGAACCCCTGGGACGAGAGGCCCCTCCAGATAGTGTCCGCCGTCACGTGCGAGCCGGAGACCGTCTTGGTAACGACCTTGGGGACCGCCCAAATGATCCGAGGCGTCCACAGCTCCAGGATAGACATCTCCCTCGCCCCGGAGGCCGATCCGGACGTCGTGGGGAGGAGCATGGCGGTCTCGAGGGGGTACCGGTTCTGGATCTCCTCGGGGGGAAGGGTTCACTTCGCCCAGATGGGGACCTGGCTCGCCGGCAGAGGTCTCCCTGTCCTTGTCCCCTGGGCGATAGCGGTCCTCAACGTCGTCGCAACGATGCTGAGCTCCATGTACGAGCGGCGGAGGGAGATCGACATCCTCTCCAGCATCGGCCTCAACCCCGGGCACATCGCAGGGGTCTTCCTGGGCGAGGCCTCCATCCTCGGCGTCATCGGCGGAGGCTTCGGCTACCTCCTGGGCCTCGGCTGGTACCCCCTCATGTCTGGGTTGGCCATAGCTCCCGTCGTCGGCCAGAAGGTCTCCGCCGTCTGGTGCATCGCCGCCCTTGGAATAGCCGTGGCCTCAGTCCTCACGGGTTCTCTATTAGCCCTCCTCGGCTCGGCCGGCCTGACCCCCTCCCTGAGGAGGAAATGGTCCCAGGACAGGAGGGCGGAAGGCCCCGAGGGCAGATGGGAGACGAAGCTTCCCCTGATCCTTGGCCTCGACGAATTGGAGGGCTTCGTCCAATACGTCGTGGCGCGCCTTGAAGCCCAGAGGACTCCAGGGGCCGTCCCCACGATCGGACTGGTGAGGAGGAACGACCGGGAGGGTGGAGGCGCGGAGGTCTCCTTCGTGTACAACGAGCCCAACGCGGCTCTCGGGCTGTACAGGACGACGAACTCCATTAGGATGTCTCAGGAGCCCCTCCCCGGACGCCCCCTCTTCTCCGCCACCTTGGTGTCAGAGGGGAGGCTGGAAGCCGTCAGCAGGACCGGCCTCTTCGTCAGGGAGCTCCTAATACGATGGTCGACCGAGAGAAAGAGGGTCGAGAGCGACCTAACTTTACACCATACAAGCCTTGACGACTGACAGAGATCTGAAGTCCCTCTTTCCTTCTGTGGGAATACGACGGTGAATTTAGTGGGGCCGGAAGGATTTGAACCCTCGACATTTGGGTTTCCGCTCCAAAAACTCTTCATCCCCGAGCGGGTCAGTCCATATCTTCATGCTTTCTGGAGCCCAACGTCATCCCAGGCTAGACCACGGCCCCCCTGCCAAACACGGCTACGCCCCAACAACTAAATAAGTATTATCGTCGCCCCCTCTGTCACTGGCGCCTTATAACCCACCGCCCGTGCCCTGGGTCACACAACCCTTAACCCCCTCAGAGACGCCGAGGAGCCCAATGACCCTCCTCTTCAGGAAGAGATACGTGGAGCAGATCCTCAGCGGCGAGAAGACTGCCACCCGCCGCGCCTCCAGGCCAATGGTAAAAGTAGGCGGCACCTACCGCATCAGGCTCAACTTCTTCGAGTACATCGAGGACCAAATCTTGGTGGAGCGCCTATACGAGCAGAGGCTCGGCGACATTACGGAGAGCGACGCAACCAAGGAGGGCGCGACGTCCCTCGACGAGTTCAGGGAGCAGTGGGCCGAGCTCTACGGCCCCTGGGACGGGGACCGGAAGGTCTGGGTCGTGGAGTTCAGTCACCTACCGCCCTGAGCTAGCAGCGCCGCCGGAGATGGTGTTAAAAAACCGGAGGCACACAACAATAACGAGGCACACATGACGAACCCCAACGTCCTCTCCCAGAGGTACGCCACGGAGGAGATGAACGCCATATTCTCCGAGGAGGGCAAGGCCCTCATGGAGAGGGACCTCTGGCTCGCCGTCCTAAGGGCCCAGAGGGAGCTCGGCCTCGACGTCCCCAAGGGCGTCGTGGAGAGGTACGAGGAATCTAGGGGAGACGTCGACCTCGACCTCATAAAGGAGATCGAGCTCCGCACGAGGCACGACGTGAAGGCCAAGATAGAGGCCTACAACGCCGCCGCCGGGGGCGTCGAGTACATCCACCTGGGCATGACCAGCAGGGACCTCACTGACAACGTCGAGCAGCTCCAGGTGAAGAGGGCGGCCACGCTGGCCCTAGGGAAGTACGCCTCGGTCCTCAGGCACCTGATCGACAAGGCCGAGGAGTACAGGCACGTGGAGATAGCGGCCCGCACCCACCACCAGGCCGCGCAGCCCACCCTTCTGGGCCGCAGGCTCGCCATGTGGGCGGAGGAGCTCCTCCACCACCTGGAGGCGTTCGAGGGCTTCATCGAGGCCTACCCACTGAGGGGCATCAAGGGCGCCGTGGGGACCCAGCTAGACATGGTCGACCTCCTGGGATCCGGGGAGAAGGCCGCCCGGCTGGAGAAACGGGTCGCAGCGCAGCTGGGCTTCGCCAGAGTGCTGGACGCCCCCGGCCAGGTCTACCCTAGGAGCCTCGACTACGAGCTCGTCTCCCACCTCTCGGCCCTCGCCTCCGCCTGCGAGAGCTTCGCCAAGACGACGAGGCTGATGGCGGGCCTCGAGCTCGTGACGGAGGGGTTCAAGAAGGGTCAGGTGGGAAGCAGCGTGATGCCCCACAAGATGAACACGAGGAGCACGGAGAGGATCTGCGCCTTCTCCCAGATGCTCAAGATGTACGCCGACGGCGCCTCCAGGCTCGCCGGTGACCAGTGGGAGGAGGGGGACATCTCCTGCTCCGCCCTCCGCCGAGTCATCATCCCCGACGCCTTCTACGCGACGGACGGCCTCATCGAGACGACGCTCACGGTCCTCAACGAGATGGGGGCCTACCCGGCGGTGATAGGCAGTGAGCTTGACAGGTACCTCCCCTTCCTCGCGACCACGTCCATCCTCGGGGTCGCCCTCAAGCACGGCATGGGCAGGGAGAGGGCCCACGGCGCGATACGCAGGCACGCCATAGCTGAGGCCCTCAGGATGAGGGAGGAGGGGACTAGGGAGAACCATCTCGTCCGGCGCCTCGCCGATGACCCCGAGTTCAGGGCCGCGGGGATAACCGAGGCGGAGCTGGCCGAGATCGTCGGGGATCGCTCAAGGTTCATCGGGAACGCCTACCTACAGATAGACGCCGTCAGGGAGAAGGCCGCCAAGTTCCTCGGGAGATACGCCAGAGAGGCCTCCTACGAGCCCGGTGCCATCCTCTAGGGAACCCCAGCGAAAACCGCTAAAAAAAACGAAATCTTTAAACAAAAGACCCTGACCCAATTGATTGGGTTACCGGCCAAAGGGCGTGGGCTCCACCCGAACCCATTCCGAACTCGGAAGTTAAACCACGCTCCGTTTGCGGCACTAGTGATGTCTTAGGCTTCGCGAAACCGCGAAAGCTGGTGGCCCACCCCCTTCTCTCGGGCCCTACAGCCTTCCTAGTGGACGACCCCGAACCTGTGGAGCTCCTCGACGAGGACGCCGCGAGTCCTCTTGAGCGCCGTCTGCCTCTCGACGTAGGCGTCGCCGCCTAAGGTCCCCCTCCTCAGCTCCTCCTCCAGACGGGAGAGCTGGGAGTCCACCTCCTCTATGCGGCGCCTCAGCATGTCTCCGTAGGAGCTGGCCGCGACCGTCTCCTCCCCGACCGGCGCCGCGTCCGCGCCGACGACGCCGTCCCTTATCTGGAGTATCCTGTCCGCGGCCCTGGAGACCGCCGGGTCGTGGGTGACCATGATAATCGTCTTCCCCATCTCCCTGTTCACCCTGGAGAGGTAGTCGACGACGATCCGGGCGTTGGCAGTGTCCAGCTCCCCAGTGGGCTCGTCCGCGAGGACGAGGGGAGGGTCGTTGGCCAGGGCCGCCGCGAGGGCCACCCTCTGCTGCTCCCCCCCGCTCAGCTCCCCGGGCCTGTGGTCCCTCCTCTCCCCGAGGCCGACGACCTCCAGAAGCTCCTCCACCCGCCTCCGCCGCCTCTCCTTCGGGGCCCTGAGGGCGACCATGGGGAGCTCGATGTTCTCCGCCGCCGTAAGAGTGGGTATGAGGTTCATCGTCTGGAAGACGTGGCCCACTGTGCTCCGGCGGTACTCCACCAGCTGGGCTGGTGTGAGTCTCGTGATCTCCTTGCCGAAGACCTGGACGCTCCCCGCTGAGGCCCTGTCGAGGCCCCCGATGATGTTGAGCAGCGTCGTCTTACCTGAGCCCGAGGGCCCGACGAGGGCGATCATGTCGCCCGTCTCGACATACAGGTTGAGGCCCCTCAGGGCCTGCACCTCCAGGGTGCCCTGCGAGTATATCTTCACCAGGTCCTTGACTTCAACCGTCATGTTCTTCACCTCTCATTCGTGGGCCCTCAACACCGGGTTGCTGGAGGTGTGCCTCACCGCCAGGAGGATGGGCGCCACGGTGCAGGCGATGATGAGCCCCACCACGGCGGCCAGCGTGAGCTGGGCGGAGGGAGGGAACACCAGGTGCCTTGCGATGACGGAGGGCGTCGTGGCGTTGAGCATCATCGTCTCCCCCCTGAGCATCACGGCCCCCACGCCCAGGCCCAGGACTATGGAGAAGAGGACGAGTCCCATGTTCTCCACGAGGAGGACTGAGGTCAGCTGCCCGCCAGTGAAGCCCCTTATCGACATCACCGTGAGCTCCTTCCACCTGCTCCTCAGAGCCGTGTAGACGACCAGGACCACCCCCAGGGAGGAGACGAGGGCGGAGAAGTAGACCCCCAGCTCCTGGATCCTCCTGGGCCCGGCCAGGAAGATGTTCGTCGCGGCCCTGCCTATGATCTCCTCCGCCAGGTCGACTCCCTCGACTTCGGGGCTGATGGCCTCCACGTCAGCTCTGAAGCTTTCGAGATCGACTCCCTCCCCGAGCCTGAACAGGATACGGCGGAGCTGGACGTTCTTCTCCTTGATTGGGAAGGTATCTGGGACGTAGATAGTCGGATTCTGGGGCGCCCATCCCGGGCCCGGCTCCCTCCCGAAGAGGCCAACCACATTGAAGGTATAGGCTTTAGAGTCGAGCCTGATGACCATCTTGGAGCCCACCGTGATCCCCAGCAGGTCCGCCGCCCCCCTCTCCATTATGATGTTGTCCTCCGCCTCTCCCATTCTCTCGAAGGCGTCGGCCTCCCCCATCCACCCCTCCTCCATGTAGGCCGTCTCAGCCCAGGCCTCCGGTTCTATCACCCTCGCCTGGATGGTGCCGAGGGGGCTCTCCGCCTGGAACCACGCCTCGACTGTGACGGACTCGACGCCGTCCAGCCCGGTGACCATCTCCCTCAGGTCCTCGGCCTCCTCCCAGCGGAAGAGCCAGACGGAGGCGTCGGCGCCCACGGTGAGCCTCGTGAAGCGGTCGGAGTACTCGTCCGTCTGGGCGACACCGCCTATCACAGAGACCCCGTAGCCCAGTATGAGGGCGGTCATGAAGGCCGAGGCCGCCGCCCTCCTCGCGTTCCGCCGGGCGCTGAGGGAGGAGAACATGGATATGTCGCCCACGAGGACCCCGGCCAGCCTGTCGAGGACATCGTGGAAGAAGGGCAGGTGCTGGATGAGCAGCTTGGTGACCCCCCAGAAGATGAGGACAGGGGCGATGTAGGTGAGTATGAAGTCGACTCCCCACCACGTCGAGTAGAGGACGAAGACGACGAGGTTCCCCGCGGTCGTCGGCCTGAACTGCTCCACGGTGAGGCCGAGCAGGAGCATGGCCACCCTGTAGCCCCCGAGTAGGATCGCCAGCACTGGCTCCTGCCATGAGCCCGACTCCCCCGACCCCTCGAACTCGCTGAGGGCGTCCAAGACGCTCACTTCGAGAGCCTTCCTTGCGGGCATGTAGACGGACATGAGGGCGAGGGCACAGTTGAACGCGATGGAGGCGACGAGGGTGGCA
>SMTZ1_10001636_pt1 | contig 38885 bp, 34 predicted proteins | sample DeeMarSWOR136_30_FD_25667 | JGI IMG/M metagenome (IMG submission 25667)
ATCTGCAGCCATGTTTGCAGCCGTAAGATCAAGGCGTCCCTCGATCCGCATTACCTGCGCGACGGCGTGTGATGCAGGCGAAGACTGTTGAGGCCCTGGGTGTCCGGGAGGGAATCCGATCGTGAGAAACGTTAGTCCCAGAGCGCTCGGCAACCAGAACGGTCCTAGTGGAACGACGCTTATCCACAACATCAGCAGGATACCGTCGGTGATCGAGCTGATCGTCTTGATCATTCCAGCAAGGTCAGTGCCGTAAATGCTGAGACCTGGAGAGGACTCGCACCCAACCATGACGGAAACTTCCTGGGAGCGAATGACGGAACTTGCGCTTTCAGAGAAATAGATTTGGTCAAATGCTAAGTGCCTGATATGTCAAGAGAAATTAGTTATATCTCTAGTACTGCTCTCAAGTGTAGCTTCAAGTGTTTGTCTTGTATAGATAAATAGTAATGGCTCCCTCAACACTTGGGAGGCTGTTTGAGGGTCGAGGGCGGGACAGTTTCGGCTCACGACTATGACGTGAGGCTTGGCCGCCCAGGGGCAAGTTCGGCGATCAGTTCCGATCAAGTCTGCTTGCAGATTCTGAATCTGTCGCAGCTCAATTTTCGGCTTAGTTTGATTCGCTCAGCCGACTGGCAATTCTTGCCTAGCGATCCAAGATGGCGGGAAGCTCTTGATGATGAGGTGTGCGGCCATCTGTTCTCAGGGGGGTCTGACTCGTCTTGGGGTCGAACGTGCGGTCCATTTATTTGCCGATGCAAAAGTCAGCAAAGATGCGCCCAAGCAGGTCGTCAGCTGTGAACTCCCCCGTAATCTCACCGAGCGCGTAATGCGCGAGACGCAGCTCTTCCGCCAGCAGTTCCCCGGCCTTGCTGGCGCCAAGCTGAGCGGCTCCCTGCTCAAGGTGTTGGTGCGCCCGCGTCAGTGCCTCGAGGTGGCGCCGGCGTGCCGAGAAGTTGCCCTCCCCCGCTGGTTGCAGCCCGGCCGCGGCGCGAAGCTGTTCACGCAGGAGTTTGATGCCCTCGCCGGTCTTGGCGGAAAGGGAGACCTCGGGGCCGTGGTCGGTGAGCCGTGTGCCAGCAGGCTCGCCGGTGAGATCGACCTTGTTACGAACCCGCAGACACGTCAGGCCGGCCGGCAGATGTTCGCCAGCCACTCGGGCCAACTGTGAATCTGTAGCGCTTGCGTCGTACACAAACAAGGCAAGGTCAGCGCGCGCGAGCTGCTCGCGCGCGCGTCGTACACCTTCCGCTTCAATCTCATCGGACGCTGCCCGTAGCCCGGCGGTATCGACTATGTGAAGTGGCATCCCGTCGATAGAGATGCGTTCGCGCAGCACGTCGCGAGTCGTTCCGGGCTGGGGGCTAACGATGGCCACATCGCTTCGTGCGAGCGCATTGAGCAAGCTCGACTTGCCGGCGTTTGGCGGCCCGGCAATTACCACCACAAGACCATCGCGCAACAAGGCGCCCTGCCGGGCGTTACGCTGCAACGCCTCTACGCTGGCAGTCAGGTCCTTGATCGTCTTGGCGATACGCTCGTCAGCGAGAAAGTCGATCTCCTCTTCCGGAAAGTCGATAGCCGCCTCGACATGGGTTCGCAATGCAACAAGGCCCTCGGTTATCGCGCTTACGCGACGCGAGAAGTCACCTTCCAGTGAGCGAAGCGCCGCGCGCGCGGCCGCGGTTGAACTGGCATCGATAAGGTCGGCAATCGCCTCCGCTTGGGCGAGATCGATTTTTCCGTTCAGGAATGCGCGCTCGGAAAATTCGCCCGGCCGGGCGAGTCGGGCGCCCAGCTGGATGATTCTGGCAAGCAAATTATCGAGTACGACCGGCCCACCGTGACCTTGCAATTCGAGGACATCCTCGCCGGTGAAAGATGCGGGGCCCGGAAAGAACAGCGCGATGCCTTGATCGATCAATTCGCCCTGGAGGCCACGAAAATGGGCGAGGAGGGCGGTGCGCGGTAACGGCAGAGTGTCGAGCACGGCTTGGGCAATTGCACGCGTCTCCGGCCCACTAACCCGCACGATGCCAATCCCGCCACGGCCGGCCGGGGTTGCGATGGCAGCAATGGTGGTCGCGACCGTCATGCGAGGAAATACTCCGGGTGCGGGGCTGGCACCGGACGCACCACGCAACCTGGTCGATGCCCAAGCTACTTGCTGGTGGCCCCGATCACCTTGTTAATACGCCACTGTTGCGCGATAGAAAGAAGGTTGTTGACCGTCCAGTAAAGCACCAAGCCTGCCGGGAAGAACAGGAAAAACACCGTGAAGAAGACCGGCATGATCTGGAAAACGCGCGCTTGGATAGGATCGAGCGGCTGGGGATTGAGCTTCTGCTGCAGAAACATGCTCGCGCCCATAACCAGAGGGAGCACGTAAAACGGGTCTTGCGCGGAGAGATCACGAATCCAGAAGATCCATGGAGCTTGCCGCATCTCGACGCTCTCAAGGAGCACCCAGTACAACGCAATGAATACCGGGATCTGAATGACAATCGGCAGGCAGCCGCCGAGTGGGTTAATCTTCTCGGTCTTGTACATCTCCATCATGGCCTGATTCAGCTTCTGGCGGTCATCGCCGTAGCGCTCCTTGAGGGCCTGAATGCGCGGCTGGAGCTTTTTCATGTTGGCCATGGACTTGTAGCTCGCGGCAGACAATGGATAGAACGCCAGCTTGATCAGTATCGTGAGGGCAATGATGGCCCACCCCCAGTTGCCGATGAAACGATGCAACCAGTCAAGCAGCCAGAACAGCGGGGCCGAGATTAGCGTGAGCCATCCATAGTCGACCGTCAGGTCCATGCCTTCGGGCAAAGTCTTCAGAATGCGATGCTCCTTCGGTCCAGCGTAAAGCTGCGCAGCAAGGACGCCGCTCGCGCCCGGCGCCAGCTCAACCGCCTTTAGCGACTTGAAACCAAGGATGTGGCGCTGTCCCTGCACGTCCGTATAAAACTCGCTTCGCGCATCGACCCCGGGGAGCCATGAGGCGACGAAGTAGTGCTGGAGCATCGCTACCCAGCCGCCCGTTACCTCTCGCTTGAGCGGCTTCTTCGCCATGTCGTCCAACGGGATTTTTTCGTACTTCTCAGTCGGCGAGTAGATCGCTCCGCCCGTATAACTCGGTGCTGCCTGAAACATGCCGGAAGAGGGCGTGTGGGTGCGCTGGAACTGCCCGTAGAAGTAGCCACGCCAGGGCTCGCGGTTGCGGTTTTCTACCCGGAACTCTACGTCGATCAAGTAACTGCCCCGACGCAGGACGTAGGTCTTGGTGTAGCGCACGCCGGAGGGTGCGTTCCAGGTGAGCGGTATGCGCAGCTCGGACTGCCCAGCGGCCAACCTATATTGTGTTGACTCGATACTAAATCGGACTTTGTGGGTCGGAAACGAACCCTCGTGCCCGACGAGTCCCGACTGCGCAATAAACAGTTCCGCGCCCGACTCACGCATCAATTCAAACGGCTCGCCGGGTTTGTCCGCCGACACCGGATATCGTGGCAGAAAGAGGCCACGTAGATCGCCACCGAGCGTGTCGATCACAACTCGTAGCGTGTCCGTTTCGGCGGTCACCTGTTGAGCACTTGGCAGCTTGTCCGTTGGCTGTACATCGGGTGTCGGCTGCGCTGGTTGGGTGGCTCCGCGGGGTGCGCTGGGCACATCCTTCGACGGCGGCGGCGCAGTGGGTACGGTGGGCGTAGCGCCGGGGGCTACTGCTGCCGCTGGTGTGCCGGACTTCGGCGTCTGGTATTGATCCCACGCCTGCCAGATAAACATCAGCACCAGCGCGAGCGCGAAGAACAGAAACAGTCGGACGTTATCCATTGGCTTGAAACACCATGCTTGACGGTATCTAACGGGTCGACCGCGGCGGTACCGGATCGAAGCCGCCGCCATGGAATGGATGGCAGCGGCCTACGCGGCGTAGTGCGAGCCACGCGCCGCGGGCGGCGCCATGGGTCTGGACAGCGTCGGCGGCGTATTGCGAGCAGCTGGGATGGAAGCGACAGCTTTGACCGAACCAGGGGCTGACCCAGTAGCGATAAATGCCGATTAGTGAAAGGAGGATTCTCTGCATTGCTTTGTAATTCGCTCCCAGTGTCGATTCAGCGACGCGCGAAGTTGCTCGCCCGGTGCGTGCGCGGCGGCTGGCTGCGCCATTACCACTAGGTCTACGCTGGCAAGCCCGTTGCGCATGTGACGAAAAGACTCGCGCACCTGTCGCTTCAGGCGGTTACGGGTCACTGCGGCGGCCGCGGCCCGGCGCGAAATCGCCAAGCCTAGGCGAGCGTGCCCAAGCCCGTTCGGTCGGGCTGCGATGCTGAAGTATTCGTCGCGTGAACGCAACCCGTGCTTCATCACGGCGGCGAAGTCGCGCGGTGCGAGCAGGCGAAGAGATTTAGAAAGCCCGTGGCGCGCGGGCGCCAAGCTATACGCTCAGGCGAGCGCGGCCCTTGCCGCGGCGACGGCTGAGAATAGCGCGGCCGCCCTTCGTCTTCATGCGGGCACGGAACCCATGGGTACGCTTGCGTTTTAGGACGCTCGGCTGAAAAGTGCGTTTCATGCTCTGTCGGTTCCGTGATTGTTACCGCGGGGGCCATTTTAGGTTCGGCCAGCCGCAAAAAGGGCGGCAACCTTACTGCCTCGTTCCAGCGGTTGTCAACCACGTATGCTGACCACGAGCGGAGGTCTTGCGCCACCATCAAGCTGTGGATAACTCTTTATCGTGGCGTTAGACTTCCCGACCCTCGTCGCACCGGTTTCTTAACTGTTCACCGCAATGCCAACAGAAGCGTGGAAAAGCTGCCTTGAACAGCTGGAGGATGAGCTGTCCGCCCAGCAGTTCAATACCTGGATTCGTCCGCTGCACCCACAGCTTGAGGGCGGCGTGCTCAGGTTGCTGGCGCCGAACAGGTTTGTCGTGGATTGGGTAAAGGAGCGTTTTCTGGAGCGAATCAAGGAGCTGCTTGCGGCGGCCGGGGAAGGAAATATCACCGCGGTGGAACTTGAAGTAGGCACCCAAGGACGTGTTGCGCGCCCAGAGGAGTCAGCGCGAGTCGCGGCGCCGCGCCGCGCGAGTCCGGTAATGTCGATCGGGCGGCTGAACCGCGATTTTACCTTCGCCAATCACGTGGAAGGAAAGTCTAATCAGCTGGCGCGTGCTGCAGCTCGACAAGTTGGGGAAAATCCTGGTGCGGCCTACAACCCGCTTTTCATTTACGGGGGGGTTGGCTTGGGAAAGACCCACCTTATGCAGGCTGCCGGAAATGTCATTCTCGAACATCGCCCGGAGGCGAATATCGCCTACGTGCATTCAGAGCGCTTTGTGGCGGATATGGTCAAAGCGCTGCAGCACAATGCCATCAATGATTTCAAGCGGTTATATAGGAACCTCGACGCGTTACTGATTGACGACATTCAGTTTTTCGTTGGGAAAGAACGCTCACAAGAAGAGTTTTTCCACACTTTCAATGCACTGCTCGAAGGACAGCGCCAGGTGATCATTACGGCCGACCGCTATCCGAAGGAACTGGAAGGTATTGAAGAGCGCCTGATATCACGCTTCGGCTCGGGGCTTGTCGTTTATATCGAGCCCCCGGAACTTGAAACCCGGGTGGCGATCCTGATGCACAAGGCTAAACAGGAAGGGGTGGCGCTTCCGGAAGAAGTGGCGTTCTTTGTCGCTAAGCGGGTTCGGGCAAATGTGCGAGAACTCGAGGGTGCCCTACGGCGCATCATGGCGAGTGCCTTCTTTACTGGGCGGGCTATTGATATGGACCTCGTTACCGAGAGCCTCAAAGACCTCCTCTCGTTCCAGGAGCGATTGGTGACAATCAATAACATTCAGAAGACGGTCGCGGAGTACTACAAGATCCGTGTCTCCGATCTACACGCAAAGAGCCGTTCGCGCCAAGTCGCTAGGCCCCGGCAACTCGCGATGGCTCTGGCAAAAGAACTCACAACCCACAGCCTGCCTGAGATCGGGGATGCCTTCGGCGGTCGAGATCACACCACCGTATTGCATGCCTGTCGCAAGATCCAAGAGCTTGCTTCGAGTGATGCGAGGATCAAGGAGGATTACGGCAATTTGCTGCGGATACTTACCACATGAATCTGTGCACAAGCCGTGTGCTGCGCCGCTCATATCCGGTCGCCAGTGGAAACAGGGCGTTCTTTAAGGAATTTAGTCAGAGGCTATGCACAGCAACGCGAACACTTGCCCTCAGGATTAGATTGTCGCTATTGATCCACAAAATAGGGCTGATTTAGTGTTACCCACAGATCAAGAGTGTTCTAATAACTACTACAACAAATAAATTATTTATTAAAACGGAACCCCCCTTTATGCACATTCGGTTCGTCCGTGAGGAACTACTGAAGCCACTCTCCTATGTGGCAGGAGTCGTCGAGCGGCGGCAAACGCTGCCGATCCTGTCGTACTTGTTGCTGTCACAGGAAAACGAAGTGGTCGAACTGACTGGTACCGACTTGGAGGTTGAGGTCATCGCAAGCCGGCCCGTAAGCTCTTGGACATTTGCAGGGCATTGCCCGCTGAGGCGGTGCTGGATATACGCAAGGAGGGGGACAAGGTCGTGGTAAAGGCAGGGCGAAGCCGCTTCGCGCTGACCTCCTTGCCAGTTGCGGATTTTCCCAACCTAGAAACCACAAAATGGGACCTAACGGTAGGACTAACGCAGGGTGACCTCAAACAAGCGCTCGAGCAGACCCATTTTTGTATGGCACAGCAAGATGTCCGGTACTACCTGAACGGGCTATTGTTGGAATTACGGGCCGGCATGCTGCGACTGGTAGGCACAGATGGCCATAGAATGGCGATGACAGAGGTGCCGCTCGAGAACGCTCCGGCAGGGGAGCGCCAAGTAATTATGCCACGCAAGGGGGTGCACGAGATCTCCCGGCTACTGGAGCCGAACAGCGATGCAGTAGAACTGCGCTGGTCAGGAAATCACCTCCAGGCCCATACCGGTGCCTTCACATTTACATCAAAGCTCATAGACGGCCGCTATCCAGACTACACCAAGGTATTGCCAACACAGCAAGGGAAGGCCGTGGTTGTGGACCGGACCGAGCTCCGCGAGGCGCTAGGGCGGGCAGCGATTCTCTCGAATGAAAAGTACCGCGGTGTTCGGTTGGGCTTATCCCAGAATTCCCTGAAACTTTCTGCGCACAACCCGGAACAGGAGGAGGCCCAAGAGGAAGTAGCGGCGGAGTACCAGGGGGAGCCGCTAGAGATCGGTTTTAACGTTACTTACCTCATGGACGCGATTGGCGCACTGGTAAGCGATCAGGTTCGGATTGGCCTAAACGACCCGAATAGCAGTTGCCTGATTGGCGCGCCCGGAAGCACTTATCCGCAGTACGTGATCATGCCGATGCGCCTTTAGAAAGCACGTTCCACGTGGAACGCAGAGCCGCGTTCCACGTGGAACCCCTACTTGGCAAGCGAAGCCGCCGCCCCCCGAGACCGGGCGAAATGGAGTAGAATCCCGTTATGTCGAGCAGCACCCCCGCCGAAAAGCCCGGCCAACCCCGTTATGATTCCACCAGCATCCAGGTCCTCAAGGGTCTCGATGCGGTGCGCAAGCGCCCGGGCATGTACATCGGTGATACCGATGACGGCACCGGCCTACACCACATGGTTTTTGAGGCCGTCGACAACGCTATCGATGAGGCCTTGGCCGGATACTGCAACCGCATCGGGGTGACTATCCACACCGACGACTCGATTACCGTCTCTGACAATGGTCGGGGTATTCCGACCGACCTGGTCGCCGACGAGGGACGATCTGCCGTTGAAGTCGTCATGACCGTGCTACATGCGGGTGGAAAATTTGATCAGAACTCCTACAAGGTATCCGGAGGTCTGCACGGAGTCGGCATATCTGTCGTCAACGCCTTGTCCGAGCTTCTTGAAGTTACCGTGCGCCGCGGCGGCAAGGTGCACTTCCAGCAATACAAGCTCGGGGTCCCTCAAGGGCCACTGCATGTCATTGGTGATTCGTCCGAGGCAGGGACCGATGTGCGCTTCAAACCAAGCGCCACGATCTTTACCAACACCATCTTCAGCTACGACGTGCTTGCCAAACGCCTGCGCGAGCTGTCCTTCCTCAATTCCGGCGTGCGCATCGCCCTGACCGACGAACGAGACGGCAAAGAAGATGTTTTTGAGTACAAGGGCGGCATCCAGGCTTTTGTCGCACACCTGAATCGCAACAAGAACCCGCTGCATAGCAAGCCCATATCGATCGCTGCCGAGCGCGACCGTATCTCGGTCGAACTTTGTCTGCAGTGGAACGACTCATACCAAGAGAGCATTTTCTGTTTTACCAACAACATCCCGCAGCGGGATGGCGGTACTCACTTGGCTGGTTTGCGCGCTGCTATGACGCGGACTCTGAACCAGTACATTGAAGCCACTGGCCTAGCCAAGAAGGAGAAAGTCGATATTTCGGGCGACGACGCCCGCGAGGGCCTAACCGCTGTCCTCTCAGTCAAGGTGCCGGACCCGAAGTTCTCCTCGCAAACCAAGGACAAGCTGGTCTCGTCGGAGGTTAAAGGCGTCGTCGAAACCATTGTTAACGAGAAACTCTCCGAGTTCCTTGAAGAAAACCCGGCTGACGCGAAGTCTATTGCGATCAAGATTGTTGAGTCTGCGCGCGCCCGGGAAGCAGCTCGCAAGGCCCGCGAGCTGACGCGCCGTAAGGGTGCGCTCGACCTTGCCGGTTTGCCTGGCAAGCTCGCTGACTGCCAGGAACGGGATCCTGCGCGCTGCGAGCTCTATCTCGTGGAGGGCGACTCCGCCGGCGGATCGGCGAAGCAGGCGCGCGACAGACGATTTCAGGCCGTGTTGCCACTAAAGGGAAAGATTTTGAATGTCGAGAAGGCACGCTTTGACAAGATGCTTTCGTCCGCCGAGGTCGCGACACTGATCACCGCGCTTGGCACCGGAATTGGAAAGAATGACTTTGATATCAATAAGTTGCGTTACCACCGCATCATTGTCATGACGGACGCCGACGTCGACGGGTCACACATACGTACGCTGCTGCTGACATTCTTTTTTCGTCAGATGCCAGAGCTGATAGAGCGCGGCCATGTCTATATCGCGCAGCCCCCCCTATACAAAGTTAAGCATGGCAAGTCCGAGCGATATCTCAAGGATGATCCCGAGATGCAGGATTACCTGCTAGATCATGCGTTGACTGATGCCAGCCTCGCTCCCGCGGACCGCGCCCCCATCGCCGGAAGCGAGCTTGCTGGCCTGTGTCGCCAATACTTGGCCGTGCAGCAAACCATCAAGCGCCTGTCGCGGCGCTATGACGCGCGCGTACTGGAGAAGCTGATCTACCTTCCAACACTTTCGGCCGACATTTTGAAAGACAAAGATCGGACGACCCAATTCGTCGCCGAACTGCAAGCGCGGCTTGCGATGCATGCCAATGGCACGCGATACGAAGTCACTGTCGGCTTTGACACGCGTAACAATCTCCACGAACTGGTAGTGAGTCGCAGGTTCATCGCTTCGGGTGAATACACGGCACTGCGGCGTCTTGGAGAGCAGCTTGAGACGCTCTTCCGCGGCGAGGTTTCGGTGGCGCGGGGGGACAAACTGCAGCGGGTGACAAGCTTTGAAGAGGCGCTCGAGTGGCTGTTCGCAGAGGCGCGCCGGGGCCAGACCATCCAGCGCTACAAGGGCCTCGGCGAAATGAATCCCGACCAGCTATGGGAAACAACCATGGACACCGCTACACGACGCCTGCTCAAGGTCAATGTTGAGGACGGGGTTGCAGCCGATGAAGTCTTCACCATGCTGATGGGCGATCAGGTCGAGCCGCGGCGCGAGTTCATCGAAAAGAATGCGCTATACGTCGGCAATCTCGACGTCTAGCCGCGTTCGCCCAACCCCGGTCTAGTGCAGTATGCGAGGCACGCTGAGCGTGAACGCCGGGATCTCCGCATCGAAACGCGTGCCATCGTCGGCCACCATCTGGTAGGTGCCGCGCATCACGCCCACCGGCGTCTCAAGAATCGTTCCGCTCGTGTACTCGAAGCTCGTGCCGGGCGCGAGATAAGGTTGCTGGCCCACCACTCCTTCCCCGCGCACTTCCTGGGTCCGGTTATTGGCGTCAGTGATAATCCAGTGCCGCGTAATCAACTTTGCTGGAACTGAGCCACTATTCGTAATCGTTACGGTATAGGCGAATACATAGCGATTCTGGTCCGGCTCCGATTGGGCCGGAATGAAGTTGGTCTTTACACTGACTTGAATATGATGGGATTGATCTCGCGCCATTCGTGTATTTTGCCGCAGTCGTTGCGCTAGGGGTATCGCGCACACCCGATGGGTCTTAGTCAGAAGCAGAAAACCCCTTAGGCGTGATGCCTGACGTCCTGGGCAGCCGGGCAGGGGACGCTGAAGAATCTCGGTGGATCGACATCAAGCCGGGCGGCACTCAAGGCACCTCCCCACAGGCAGCCACTGTCCAGCCCAAGAACGCCATCGCCGTCATACAACCCGAGGGTCGACCAGTGACCGAACACCACCCGCTGTTCACGGGTGCGTCGCCCCGGAACGCGGAACCACGGCAGCAAGTCCACGGGTTGCGTGCCAGGGGCACCCTTATGACGAAGATCCATGGCGCCTTCCAAGTCGCAATAACGCAGGCGCGTGAAAGCGTTCACAATGACGCGCGCGCGATCATGGCCACGCAGCTCCTCGTGCCAGTGATCCGGCAGATTGCCATACATGTGGGCGAAAAAGTCCGTGTGGTCACTGCTTCGGAGCAACGTTTCCACCTCCAGGGCGAGTCGTGCCGCGGTTTCCAGATCCCACTGAGGCAACAGGCCTGCGTGCACTAACGTGTAACCGAGTGCAGCATCGTGGTGGAGGAGCGGGCGCGAACGCAACCACTCGAGCAACGCTTCCCGATCGGGCGCCACTAGAACTGCCTCGAGGGTATCGTGTCGCTTTGGCCTCGCATGGCTGCTCGCCACCGCGAGCAGATGGAGGTCATGATTGCCCAGCACCGTAACCGCGACCTCGCCAAGTTGACGCACAAACCGTAACACCTCGAGCGATCGTGGACCGCGATTTACCAGGTCTCCCGTGAACCACAATTGATCCTGTCCCGCACGGAAGCCAATGTGCGCTAGCAGGGTCTCAAGTGGCCCGAGACATCCCTGCACGTCGCCGATGGCGTAGACGGCCATTAGCCGGGGGAGCGCGCGAAGCGCACGCCGAACTCGTTGGTCGCGAGCACGAGTGCGTTGACGATTCCTGGCTCGGAGGCGGAATGACCCGCATCCGGTACAATTTCAAGTTGGCCGCGCGGCCACGCTTGCGCAAGCTCCCAGGCGCTTTGTGCAGGACAAACCATGTCATACCGGCCATGCACGATCACGCCTGGGATGTCTTTAAGGCGAAATGTACCGCGCAAAAGCTGCCCCGGGTCAAGAAAGGTGTCATTGACGAAATAGTGGGCCTCGATGCGCGCGAGTGACAGCGCCACATGTGGATCACTGAAGAAGTCGACCACGGTCTTGTTCGGGTGCAGGGTGGCCGTACGACCCTCCCAAACCGACCATGCCTTGGCTGACGCCATGCGCGCCACTTCATCTTCACCAATTAGACGGGCGTGGTGCGCGCGGAGCAAATCGTGCCGCTCTGACTCCGGGATGGGGGCGACGAAATCCTGCCAGTAATCCGGAAATATGTGGCTCGCGCCGTCCTGGTAGAACCAGTGGATCTCCCAAGGTCGGCACAGGAAGACCCCGCGCAAAATCAGCGCCAGCACTCGTTCCGGATGCGTCTCGGCATAGGCGAGCGATAATGTGGAGCCCCAGGACCCGCCAAATAGCAACCATCGCTCGATCCCGAGCGCGGCGCGAATGCGCTCGATGTCTGCGACCAGATGCCACGTCGTGTTGTTTTCCAGCGACGCATGCGGCGTCGAGCGACCGGCACCGCGCTGGTCAAACAGCACGATGCGGTACAGGTTCGGATTGAAAAATCTGCGATGGTAGGGTTCGCAGCCCGCGCCAGGACCGCCGTGCACGAACAGCACGGGCACGCCGCTTGGATTACCACACTCCTCGATATACAAAGTATGCGGCGGTTCCACCGCCAGCTGGTGCGTCGAGTATGGTGCGATCTCGGGGTAAAGGCGCAGCATGCCCTAGAAGCTTTCAGCTTGTATCTGTTGATACGCGAGGCTGATGTGCCGGCCCAGTTGTTCGTCGAAGCCGTACCATTTCTGAAACCGGATAAGTGACTCGGCGATCTTGGGCTTCATTTCGAAGTCCTGAAGGCCTTGGTCGTAGTATCGCTTGACCTCGTCGTGGAGGGTCCGCAGGTAGTCCCGATAGCCAACCAGAATGTTGCGCCCGTTGGAGGGTCCATGGCCCGGCACGAATTGACTTGCGCCGCTTTGCATCGCCATCTCAATGGCCGCCACATTACCGGCGAAGTGCCCATCATCCATGCGGCCGATGCGCCCAGCGAACACATTGTCACCGAGGAACATGGTCTTTTCCTCCACCACCTCGATCATTACGTCTCCGTCAGTATGTGCCTTCCCGTTGTGGTAAATGCGAAAGTGCCGATCCCCTAGTTTCAGGATCTCATCGTGATCGACGTGTGTATCCGGCCCAACCGGCTCGGTGCCTTTCACGGCCCCGTCGGTCAGGCGATTGAGCAAGCCAACCCATTCCGCGCCCGCGGCTGGTGCCTTCGATTTCATGTTCGGGTGGGCATAGATAACGGCCTTGGGGTAGGCGGCCTTGATCGCCTGGTTGCCGAGCCAGTGGTCGCCATGGACATGGGTATTGAACACGGCGATGACCGGTTGTTTGGTGACACCGGAAATCTTTGCTAGCACCATTTCGCCGATGCGCACACTGGAGCCAGGATCCACCACCACAACTCCCTTGCTGGTCAGCACGAACCCCGGATTGTTGATGAAGCCCTGGTTGCGCCTGTCGGGGAGTTCGTTGATTCCGTGAATCACGTAGACACGGTCAGTGAGCTTAACGGCAGGGTAGTCGCCTTTCAGTGCGGGCCCCTTGCCGTCGCAGGCCACCAGGGACACGACAACCGACATGAGCAGCGCGGTACGCCACATAGGGGACTCCTGAAGAGGATGCAGAGTGTCTGAGGCCGAAGTATAACCTGCGGCCGGGGCAGTCCGGGTCAGGCGCTAAGGAGCCGTGCGAGCAGGTCGTAGCCGTAGAGGAGCACTTCGACGACGATTAGAAGCACGATGTACCATTCGACTCGCAACATGCTTCGGCTCTGAATGAGGTCGGCAGCCGTCTCAGCGGTGCGGGCAATCAGCGCCAGTTTGCGCTCCAGCACCGTATTACGCTCGACGAGTTCATACTCGTTTCCCAGATTGAGAAATAGCCGCTCAAGTGCAGGATGGTCCCACAGGACGTCGGGCTTGTCCTGAATCTCGACGCGCCCGGTCATGCGCTGCTGCACGAGCAGCGCTCCACCGATATGCCGCAGAAGCTCGCGCAACTTCTTGCCGCCGCCGCGGCGAAGCTCCAGTTCGCGCGCCAACGGCTCGATCTGGTCAAACGCCGCTGCAACGGTCGATTCGTAGTAGGCGAGGGTGACACTGCGCGCAAGAACGGTCGCCAGTATCTGCAATCTTGCGATGGAATAGTCCTCGAGCCGCACGCCCTCCAGCGTCGCCCCTTCGGACTGTTTGCCCGCCAGCAAAATTAGGGTGTCCTCGGTTTCACCCCTACGCAACGGGTGCTCGATGCGCTCGCGCAGATTCTTTAGGAAATCGCGCTGTTCATCGTTGTCGAGTTCGAACATCACCACCGCGCCATAACGAAACAGCATGGCGAGTCCGGATTTGCCAGCCGGGACTACCAGCGGCCCGAGCCCCTGCGCGGGTTCGGCAAGTCCGCGAAGATGAAGTCGCTCGCCAACTAACGCCGCGCGCACAGCAATTGGGCGATCCCGGGGGAGACGCGCCGCTGATTTCACGATATTGGAAGCGGCAACGGCCATCGGATGACTAGAGACCGAGGCGCTGCCAGATCGCGCGCGTCGGGCCGGCGCGGTTCATCGTGTAAAAGTGCAGGCCCGGAGCCCCGCCGTCGAGCAGCCTGCGGCAGAGTTCGGTCGTTACATCGAGACCAAATGCACGCAGCGCCTCAAGATCGTCCCCGAAGCCCTCGAGACGCTTGCGTATCCAGCGAGGTATTTCCGCCCCGCAGCCGTCCGAGAAGCGCGCCAGTTGCTTGTAGTTTGTAATCGGCATGATGCCCGGAACGATCGGAGTATCCACCCCGATACGCTCGCATTCGTCGACGAAACAAAAATATGCATCGGCATTGTAGAAGTACTGCGTAAGCGCACCGTTGGCACCGCTATCAATCTTGTGGCGGAAATGCGCGAGGTCATCCTCGGCATTCGTCGCCCGCGGATGGACCTCCGGGTAGGCCGCGACTTCGATATGGAACCAGTCGCCGGTTTCGGCCCGGATCAGCTCCACCAATTGGTAGGCATAACGAAACTCGCCGGGGGAGGCCATGCCGGAGGGCAGGTCCCCGCCCAGCGCGACAAGGCGCTTGATACCAAGCGCCTTGTAGCCGAGCAGCTGATCACGAATCGATTCCCGGCTTGCTCCGACGCAGGAGATGTGCGGTGCGGCTGTCAGTCCCTTTTCATGGAGCGCCCGAACGGTTTCGTAGGTGCCCTGGCGCGTGCTGCCACCGGCGCCATAGGTCACGGAAAAGTATGCCGGACTTAGCGTCGCCAGCTCGCGCGTGGTCTCGTCCAGCTTTGCGCGGGCGTCTTCGTCCTTTGGCGGGAAGTACTCGCAGCTGAAGGTACGCGAAAATTTCGCTTGTGAGTCCATGGTCAATCCAGCATGGCGTGCCCCCGCAGCAAGTGCAACTGCCGCGGGGGGCCGCGCGTGAGCAGAACTGTGGTTAGTAACGATAGTGGTCGGGCTTGTACGGACCATCGACCTGAACGCCGATGTAGCCCGCCTGCTCGTTACTCATGCGGGTGAGCTTTACGCCGATCTTCTTCAGGTGCAGGCGCGCGACTTTTTCGTCCAGCTTTTTGGGCAGCACATATACCTTTTTCTCGTATTTGCCGGCGCTATTGAACAGCTCCATCTGTGCGATGGTCTGGTTCGAAAACGACGCCGACATCACGAACGAGGGATGCCCGGTGGCACAACCGAGATTCACCAGCCGGCCTTTGGCGAGCACAATTAGCTTCTTGCCGTCCGGAAAGGTCACGTGATCGACCTGGGGCTTGATCTCGTCCCACTGGTACTTCTCGATCGAGGCGATATCAATCTCGGAGTCGAAGTGTCCGATGTTGCACACGATCGCCTCGTGCTTCATGCGTTTCATGTGCTCGTGCGTGATCACGCTCACATTGCCGGTGGCGGTGACGAAAATGTCGGCCTCGGCACAGACGTCGTCCATGTTCACGACCCGATAGCCTTCCATTGCCGCCTGCAGCGCGCAGATCGGGTCGATCTCCGTCACCCAAACGGTCGCTCCCATACCGCGGAACGCCTGAGCGCAGCCTTTGCCAACATCGCCGTAACCGAGCACCACACAAATCTTGCCGGCGATCATCACGTCGGTGGCGCGCTTGATGCCGTCAATCAGGGATTCACGGCAGCCATAAAGGTTGTCGAACTTCGACTTGGTGACGGAGTCATTCACGTTCATCGCCGGGAACAGAAGCGTGCCCTGCTTATGCATCTCGTAGAGTCGGTGCACACCGGTAGTGGTTTCCTCCGTCACGCCGCGGATACCCTTGGCGATCTGCGTCCACTTGCCGGGTTGTTTGGCGAGCGATTGCCGAAGCAGCTCCAGAAAGACCTTCCATTCGTGATTGGCGTTCGCCTCGGCTTGCGGAACCTTGCCGGCCTTCTCGAATTCCACGCCCTTGTGTACCAGCATGGTGGCGTCACCGCCGTCGTCGAGAATCATGTTGGGGCCCTTGCCGTCCGGCCAGGTGAGCGCCTGCTCGGTGCACCACCAGTACTCCTCGAGTGTCTCGCCCTTCCAGGCGAACACGGGAACACGGGAATCGCGCGTGCGGCGAGCGCGGCTGCGGCGTGGTCCTGGGTTGAGTAGATGTTGCACGACGCCCAGCGTATCTCGGCGCCAAGTGCGGCAAGCGTCTCGATCAGTACCGCGGTCTGGATGGTCATGTGCAGGGAACCCGAGATGCGTGCTCCCTTGAGCGGCTGTTGCGCGCCAAACTCCTCGCGCAGCGCCATGAGACCGGGCATTTCTGTCTCGGCGATCTCGATCTTGAGACCGGGCATTTCTGTCTCGGCGATCTCGATCTCTTTGCGGCCCCAGGCAGCGAGGCCAATATCGGCGACCTTGTAGTCGGTGAACTTCGGATTGACGACAGCAGACATGGCAATGCTCCTAATAGTAGCGAGCGCCGTTGCTGGATATCACGAACCTCCGAGCCTGGCCCGCCAAATATGTTGGCAGGGTTGCAACGCTCCTCGGAGATCCGGCCCGCCGCACCGCGCGGCGGGTTGAAACTATGCGCTGGCCGCGCTCTTCGCTTTTAGGCCGGCGGCGTCCCGCAGGGCTGCTGCCTTGTCGGTTCGCTCCCAGGTAAAACCCGCCTCGGTGCGGCCAAAGTGCCCGTAGGCAGCGGTTTGTTGATACACCGGCCGCAACAAATCGAGCATTTGCACGATTCCTTTTGGTCGCAGATCGAAATGGGCCGTGACCAGCTCGGCGATTCGAGCGTCGGAAATGACGCCAGTCCCGAAGGTATCAACATGGATCGAAACCGGCTTGGCCACGCCAATGGCATAAGCGATCTGGATCTCGCAGCGGGCTGCGAGGCCGGCCGCGACAACGTTCTTCGCAACGTAGCGTCCGGCATAGGCGGCCGAGCGATCCACCTTGGAGGGATCCTTGCCGGAAAATGCGCCGCCGCCGTGGCGGGCCATGCCGCCGTAAGTGTCCACGATAATCTTGCGCCCTGTGAGACCAGCGTCGCCTACTGGTCCGCCGATGACGAACGAACCGGTCGGATTGATGAGGTACTTGGTGTCTTTGGCAAGCCATTCCTTCGGCAGCACCGGTTTGATCACTTCCTCGATCACCGCTTCCTCAAGCATCTTGTGATTCACGTCCGGCGCGTGCTGCGTGGAGAGCACCACCGCATCGATCCCCGACGGCCTGCCGTCGACGTATTTCACCGTCACCTGCGACTTCGCGTCCGGTCGCAGCCAGGCGAGCTTGCCGCTCTTGCGCACCTCGGCCTGGCGCTTGACCAGCCGGTGCGAAAGCGTGATCGGCATTGGCATTAGCACGTCTGTCTCGTCGCTGGCGTAGCCGAACATGAGGCCCTGGTCGCCCGCGCCCTGCTCCAAATTGAGTCCCTTGCCCTCGTCAACGCCGGCGGCAATATCGGGAGACTGGCGACCAATCGCAGTCAGGACCGTGCAGGTATCCGGGCCAAAACCCATTTCGTCCGTGTAGCCGATGTGTCGAACCACTCCACGCGCGATCTTGTCGAAATCGACAGCCGCGGACGTCGTGATCTCGCCCGCCAGCATCACCAGGTTGTTCTTCACCAGGGTCTCGCAGGCGACCCGCCCCATCTTGTCCTGCGCAAGGATGGCATCCAGAACCGCATCAGAGATCTGGTCACAGACCTTGTCTGGGTGGCCTTCAGAGACCGATTCAGAGGTGAAAAGAAAGGCGTCCGCCATGATGGCTCCCGTCAATCAGCGTGAGGGCGCGAAGTTTACCAATGTCGCAGTGAAATGCCAGCAAATGGCTGGAAAGCAGCAGTTAGCACTGCTCCCAGGGAAGCCCATGAAAGCGCCAACCGTCAACGGTAGAACGATGGTGATGATCGTCCAGATGGCCTTCAAAACCTTCCGAGACGTTATAGACCTCCCGCACCCCAGCCGCTATCAGCGTTTTGCCGGCATCGAGCGAGCGAACCCCGCTGCGGCAGATCAGTACCACCGGCGCCGCCCCCCCGGCCCCGCCAAGCATCGCCTGGCGTACCTGCTTCACGAACTGGGGATTTACTTGCCAGTCGGGCTCATCGATCCACGGAATATGGATCGCACCGGTCGGATGCCCGACGAACAAATATTCCATATTGGAGCGCACGTCGATGAACACCGCGTTCGGGTGTTCCTGAAGAAACTTGAATGCCTCCTTGGGGCTAAAAGTCCGAACCTGATTGCTGGTCACTGCGACTCGCTCGCCGCGCCTGCGGCTGATTAGGGCATACTTGGTACCATTCATTATGGTCCCGCTCGCCGCCCAACCCAAGTCCGCCGTCCAGGTGCCGCGCCCGCCCAAGCCGCTCGCAAGGCTTGCCGGTCAGGCCATCGCGGACTACCGCATGATCCGAACCGGCGATCGTCTGTTGCTGGCGCTATCCGGCGGCAAGGACAGCTTGAGCCTGCTTCACGTGCTGCTTGCCCTGCGAGCGCGCTCACCAGTCCGGTTCGAGCTGGCGGCCGCCACGGTAGATCCCTGCATCGAGGGGTTCGATCCATCCTATCTGAAGGACTATGTGCCATCCCTTGGCATTCCGTACTTCTACGAGCGCCAGCACATTGTCGAGCGCGCCGCCGACACGATGCACGGCGACTCGTTCTGCGCCTACTGTGCGCGCATGCGTCGCGGCATCCTGTATGCCGCGGCCCGACGCGAAGGCTACGACGTCCTTGTCATGGGTCAGCATTTGGACGATTTGGCCGAGTCCTTTCTGATGGCGGCGTTCCACAATGGCCGCTTGCGGACCATGAAGGCAAATTACGTGATAGACGCCGGTGATCTGCGTGTCATTCGCCCGTTCATCTATGTGCGCGAGCGCCAGACACACGATTTCGCGAGCCGCGCAGGTCTGCCGGCCATCGTCGATAACTGTCCAGCATGCTTTCGTATGCCCACTCGCAGATTGGGAATGAAAGCCCTGCTCGCCGAGCAGGAGAAATCCTTTCCAACGCTTTTCGATAGTCTTCTTAGCGCTATGCGTCCGCTATTGTCTGAAGGACTTCCGCCACCTGACGAGTCAGAAGCTGTTCTATAGAAGTTGTTCTAACCACTGTCATGCCTTTGCTAGTCATAAATGGCACTTCTCTTCCCACAATGTATATATGCGCGAAAGATATTTCCATGAGACATGCACCAAAGGCATAAAACATATAGTGGTGGGTAATATCAGGCCATTATCAGTACATTTTTATCTCCACGTAACGCTCCATCCTCATACTTTATGTACATATCAAACCCATTGTGGGAGCAAACGCTATTATCGAGGATGGGTCGACTAGTCTCATCTGGGCCTCCCTTCTTGGGCACGACTTCTCGCCTAAGCGGCGCTGCTCCGCCCCTAAAAATTATGTGGACTAATCGTTGGACGCAACTCGAATCGACGGCCCGGAAAAGGGCCCGCCTATTGATGCCAATGGCGCGCTGCCGGACCAATAGGCCCAATCGGGCGCGAAGCTATAAACTCGCCCTCCCATGAGCAAGGCGTCGCCGCATCATGAGTCCCCGACGCGCGATCGCCCCTACCGAACGCACCTTCCACATGCCGCGTTTGCCCCGCGCTACCTCGGTGCGTGGTTCGTGGTGCTCTTGCTGGCGATCGCCGGACAGCTGCCACTGTTGCTGACCCGGCCGGTCGGCGCTGCCTTGGGTCTCATGATGATGGCGGCCAACCGCAAGCGCCGCGAGGTGGTACGCATCAATCTCGCACTGTGCTTTCCCAACAAGGGGGCACATGAGCGCGCGCGGATCGCTCGTCGGCACTTCATCGTGGCTGGTCAAGCGTTCGTTGATCTCGGATTGCTCGTATTCGGTCCGCAGTGGCGCGTGTTGCGCGCAGTTCGCATCCAGGGCCTTGAGCACCTGCGAGCGCAGCTTGGTAGTGGCGGCCGCACCATTCTCCTGGTACCGCACATGGTTGGAATGAACTTCGCTGGCTCCGTGGTGGTCCGGGAGCACCGCGGGTTCTCGATGATGAAACTGCAGCGCAATCCAATCGTTAACTGGATGCTGAACCGGGGCCGCGCCCGCTTCGGCGGTGAACTTATCTCGCGTCATCAGGGTTTGCGCCCGGTTCTGCGACGGCTGCGTCGCGGCCAGGGCTTTTACTATCTTCCCGACGAGGACTTTGGCCCGAAGCATTCCGTGTTTGCGCCGTTCTTCGGAGTGCCGCGTGCAACGCTGCCCACGCTCGGTCGGCTCGCCGAGATGGCGGATGCCGCAGTACTGCCGTTCTTCGTGCGGCTGCTTCCCTGGGGGCGCGGCTATGAGGCAGTTGTTCACCCGCCGCTCGCGGGCTTTCCGGCTGGTGATCCGGTGACTGACGCCACCGCCATGAACCGCGCGCTGGAGCACGGCATTGCCGCCATGCCCGAGCAATACATGTGGACCCTGAAGTTCTTCCGCACGCGCCCTGACGGATCACCCTCACCCTATCCCGCCACGCCGCGCCGGGGTCGCCGTGGCTGAGGTACGCCACTATCGCGATTTCCTCGCGCCGCGCTATTGGCCGACGTGGCTCGGCCTTGGCTTCATGCGTGCGCTAAGCATCCTGCCCCTGCCCGTGCTGGCAGGGATCGGCAGCGCAATCGGCATGCTGTTTTACGCATTGCACGCCGGGCGTCGGCGCGTCGTGCGCCGAAACATCACCCGTTGCTTCCCGGGCTTGACGCCCGTTGAGCACGCCCGCCTGATCCGAGCCCATTATCGCGCCGCGGGCCAGGCGACGCTCGATGAGCCCGTCGCCTGGTTCAGTTCCGCAGCGCGCTTGAGGCGGTTGGTCCGGTTTCGCGGCCGCGAGCACTACGATGGTGCGTTGGCCGCGGGGCGCAACATCATTCTGCTGGCACCGCACTTCGTGGGACTCGGCATGGGCGGCTTTCGGCTTTCCATGGAGCGTCCAATGGTCTCGGTGTATCGGAACCCGAAGAACGAACTGCTGGCGTTGGTGATGCTACGGGCACGCTCCCGATTCGGCGGCCACCTGGTCGAACACAATAAGCCGTTCACGACGCTGGTGCGGCTGGTGCGCAACGGTCTGCCACTCTACTACCTGCCAGACCAGGACGCGGGGCGACGCAACTCGGTATTCGCACCATTTTTTGGAATACCGGCTGCGACCTTTGCAGTGTTGCCGCGCCTTGCTGATATGACCAACGCGGTGGTGATCGCCTGCTGGACCCGGCAGTTACCGCACGGGCGCGGCTACGAAGTGAGTTTCCGCCCACCGATTGAGAACGTTTTTTCCGGCGATGCGCTCGCCGACACCACGCGCATGAACCGTGAAATCGAGGAATGTGTGAAGGAGGCACCTGCCCAGTACTTCTGGCTGCACAAGCGCTTCAAGACGCAACCGGAAGGCCGGCCCGATTTTTATCGTCGGGAAGTCTGAAGAAGCCGCGCCCTCACTTCTGCAGGCGCTTCAGGAAAACCCCCATTTCCCTCGCGGCCTGTTTGTCACCCTTCTCCTCTGCGACGCGAACGCCGGTCTCGTAGGCCTCGATTGCCGCCGGCTTGTCTCCCGCGTCGGCCAAGGCCTTGCCCAACAGCTTCCAGGCAGCCGAATACGTGGGTTCGCGTTCAGTTGCGTGGCGCAGTTGTTCCACTGCCTTCGCGAATTCGCCCTGCTTGAGATACTCGTTGCCGAGGCTGTAGCGCAGCAGTGCATTGTCCTGGCCGCGGGCCAGCATTGCTTCCAGGGCCTGGATCATGCCCATCGTGCCAACCCCCTTCTGTCAGCCTTTCTTGGGATGAAGGCCAAGCTGTTTGAGTTTGCGGTAAAGGTGCGTGCGCTCCATTTCCACCAGCTTTGCCACTTCTGCAACGTTGCCGCCGGTGCGCGCCAAGTGGTACTCGAGGTAGCTGCGCTCAAATTGCTCGCGGGCCTCGCGCAGTGGCATGCCGAACAGCGTGTTCGGTGCGGGCACGGCCGGCGCGCCATCTGCAGCACGCGCCGCGCCAAGCGCCTGCTGCACCTCGGCTTCGCTCACTTCGTCGCCGCGGTTGAGGATCAACAGCCGTTGCACGACATTGCGAAGCTCGCGCACATTGCCTGGCCAGCTGTGGTTGCGCAGCGCGTTCAACGCGCTGGTGGTGAACTTGCGGTAGGGGAGATGTTCATGGTCAACCATCCAATTCAGATAGAAATTGACCAGATCCGGCACGTCCTCGCGATGATCTCGCAATGGCGGCACACGTACGGGTACGACGTTCAGCCGGTAATACAGATCCTCGCGAAAGCGGTTGGCCGCAACCGCCTGTGCCAGATCCTGGCTGGTGATGGCGATGATGCGAACGTCGAGGGCCTGTGCCTCGACACCGCCAACGCGCACGAAGCGGCCCTCGGCCAGCGTGTTGTAAAGCCGCATCTGGGTGGCGGGGTCGAGATCGCCGACTTCGTTCAGCACCAGTGTGCCGCCATGCGCCTGCTCGAGCGAGCCCGTGTTAACGACGCCATTGTGTTCGCTGCCAAACAGCTGCGCGGCAATGTTCTGCGCCGGAATAGCCGCCAGACTTACCTCAACGCACGCGCGGTCAGCGCGAGCACTGTGCGCATGAATGTAGCGGCCGGCAAGTGCCTTGCCGCTGCCGGGCTCACCGCTCACCAGCACCCAACTTTCGGTCTTGGCGATACGCTCGAGGTTGTCGCGCAGCTCGCGAATAGCACGACCCCTGCCGATGACCAATGTGCTTGGTTCGGCGCGCTGGCTGAGCGAGAGGTTTTCGCGGCGCAACCGCTCGGCCTCGAGTGCGCGTTCCACTGTAACCAGCAACTTGCCAAGGGACAGGGGCTTTTCGACGAAGTCATAGGCGCCGAGGCGCGTCGCTTCGACTGCGGTCTCGACTGTGCCATGGCCGGACATCATTACCACCGGGGCCGGCAGGCCTCCGGCTTCTGCCCATTCCTTGAGGAGCGTGATGCCATCAGTGTCCGGCATCCAGATGTCGAGCAGCACCAAATCGGGTGGTTCGCGGCGAAACGCCTCGCGCGCCGCCGCCGCGTTCTCGGCGGTCGCCACGCGATAGTTTTCGTCTTCCAAAATTTCCCGGACGAGGCGGCGAATATCCGGCTCATCGTCGACCACGAGCACGTAGCCGCGTCCGCCACCAATTGTCGCACCGCCACGCTTCACGTCCACCACTGCACTCATGCAAGCTCTCCGGCAGCATCTGGACGGCCGCCGATACCGGACGCGGTGCCTGCGGCTGCGCCGGGCAGGCGCAGGGTCACCGCGGCGCCGCCGCGCGCGCGATTTTCTGCAAGTATCTGTCCGCCATGCTCCTCGACGATACGCTTGACGATCGCGAGGCCGAGCCCCGTGCCCTTTTGCTTGGTGGTGGTATAGGGCTCGAACAATCTGCCCAGCAACGGTTCCGGAAAGCCGGGCCCGTTGTCACTGACCGTGAGCTCCACATACGGCCGCTCGCCCTGCATCACCTGTCCGGTACGAACGCTGACCTGCGGATTGCGAGTACCCGACAGAGCATCGCGCGCGTTGATCAAGAGGTTGTGTAGCACTTGGCGCAGGCGCTTGCTGTCGGCGCGCACCAACGGCAGATCGTCGGCCAGATCGAGCTTGAGCACCGCCGCCCGACCCTTTGCGCCCTCGGGCGGGCGCAGTGGCAGCGTCTTGTCTGTTGTCGGCCCTTGATCACTCTTGTAGAGCTCCACCACGTCACGCACCAGATCATTGAGCTGCACCGATTCAACCTCGAGCACAGCCGGACGCGCATAGTCCGAAAACGCGTTGACCATGCTCTTCAGCGATTCGACCTGATCAACAATCGTGCGCGTGGCGCGCTCCAACGTGGCCTGCTCATCTTCCGGCAGCCGCTGCAGGTACTTGTGGCGGATGCGTTCCGCCGAGAGCTGAATCGGCGTAAGGGGATTCTTGATCTCATGCGCCATGCGCCGCGCCACGTCACCCCAGGCCGCCTCGCGCTGCGCCTGAATGAGCGTCGTGACGTCATCGAAGACCACGACATAGCCACCAGCGCGCGCTCTGACTCCGGGTAGCAAGGTGCCGCGCAACATCAGAATGCGCGGACCGGTAGCGCCAGTGAGCGTGACTTCGGCCTGCCACTCGTTGTCGCCGGCCGCCATGGTACTTGCCACGGTATCGGCGAATGGCGCGAGTGTGGGGTGCTCGGCGCCGAGCCAGTCCGCCGCCTTGCCGGCCGCCGACTCCAGCTCAATGCCAAGGATATGTGCCGCCGCGGCGTTATGGGTACGCAATCGGTGACGGGCATCGAACGACAGTACGCCGGAGGACAGGTGCGCCAGCACCGTCTCGACGTAGGTGCGCGCCCGCACGGCTTCCTGCTGGCTCTTGCGAGTTTGCGACTGCGCACGGCCAATGCGCCGTGTCATGTCGTTGAACGACTCGACCAGCACCCCCAGCTCGTCGTGGCTCCTGACGGGTAGCTCGCGGCGGTAGTCACCTTGGGCAACGGCGCGTGTGCCCTCGGCGAGCTCGGTAATGGGGGCGGTCAGACGTCGAGCCACGAACATGGCCGCCCAGACTGCCACCAGCATGGTAAGCAAAGCCACCAGCCCCAGCGTCAACGTAAACCCGAACTTGAGTGGGCCACGCAGGAACAGCAGCGTCTGATATTCGGCGTACGCGGACTGCACACTCTCGGTCAGCGTTGCGTAGCGTGGCGGCAGGGGTTGGAGTACTTGCAGCATGCGCGGCGCGGCCCCCGCGTCGCGTGCGTAGACCGGCACCACGGCGCGCAGCCGTACCGAATTCCTTCCGACTACGTCGAAGCCTGCATAGGTCTCGCCCTGACGTACACGGCTCAGCACCGCTTCGGCCGGGCGCGGTGGCGCGAGTGTCGTGCCCTCGAGCGCCACCTCCGACGCGGAGGCGAGGATCCTTCCGTCCGGCGCGAGCAGCGTGATCTCTCCGACACCGTAGGCCTCGCGCAGATTGCTGAGGGTCGGTAATACGGCTCGCATGCCGGCCAACCCGCTCGCGTCGCCAAGCGTGAGACGCTCCAGTTCCGCCGCCATCTCCTGGGTATTCTTGAGCAAGTCCTGCTTGAGCGCATCGAGCGCAGTGCGTCCAAGTTGCACGGCGTCGTTCAGCGCCTTCTCGATCCGAACGTCGAACCAGTTGTCGATACCGCGGTGTAGCGTCTGTACCGAAAAGAAGAAAACCACCAACACGGGAGCCACGGCGAGCGTGACGAACAGCAATAGCAGGCGCATGGTAAGCCGGGAACCCGGCTGACGCGCCCGGTACTGATCGATGAGCCGCAGAAAGTTATAAAGGATGAGCGCCAACAGCAGAACAATGCCGAGCACGTTGACGAGCAGCAGCACTGAGTACACTCGCCCGAGCAGCTCGGAGTGTTGCGTTGCTGCGCTCATCAGGATGAGCGAAGCAAGCAGTAGCCCGGACAGCACCGTCAGTGGAACGATGCCGGTCAGCGCGCGCTTCAGCGTGGCACTTTCCATGCGCTCCATCCGCTATTAAGTCGCCAGCCCGGGGTCGAATAGGCCACGGGTCGCAGTGGTGCCGGCAGCGCCTCGACATCGAGACGCGCACGCACGCGGACCTGATAATCCGTGCCCGCCTTTAGTGGCCGATCGAGCTTGAGCGCCAAGGCATCGAACGCGCCAAGGTGGCGCAGCGCCTCGGCGAGAATGGTAAAACTCTCCGCGCCGGGCGCGCCCGCCGTGCTCACCACGTATTGTCCGGAAAGCGCGTGATAACGGATCTCGCGCCGCAGGGTCCATTCACGCATGGTCTCGTTCCAAAGCAAGGTGCGTGGGCGTTCAAGTTCAACGTCGATCAGGACATCCAGCTCAATGCCCTTGCCGAGCGCTTCTTCGACTTTGGCACTCAGGCCGAGATCGAAGCCGCCATCGAGTTGCAGCGTCTCAGCCGTGAGCCGGGGCTGCAGCGTGCTCAGGCGAAACTCGCCGTGAGCGGCAAGCGGCAACAGTGCCGCCAGCAGCAGTCCAAGCACCCTAGGCGCGTTTCGCGATACAGGCATAGTAGAAGCCATCGGTACGGTCGCCATCTGGCAGAAGCTGGCGGCCCGGCCCCCGTGCGACGCCCGCCGAGAGGGCAAGCGGCAGTGCCTCGGCATCAGTATGGGCCGAGAGGAATCGCTCGATGGGTTGCTCATTCTCAACGGGAAGCACCGAACAGGTCACATACAAGAGCTTACCGCCGCGGTTCAGCAAGGGCCACACGCGGGCGAGCATATGGCCCTGGGTTGCCGCCAGCATCGCAAGATCTTCCGGTTGCCGACGCAACTTGATGTCGGGGTGACGGCGAATTACCCCGGTGGCTGAACACGGCGCGTCGAGAAGGATTCGGTCGAAGCCTTGCTGGTCCCACCAGGCGCAGGGTTCGGTTGCATCGCCACACACCACACGCGCCTTGAGGCCAAGGCGTTGCAGATTCTGGTGCAATCGCGTCAGTCGCTCGGCGTCCACGTCGACCGCGACAACCTCGCCGGCGTCGGGAGCGGATTCAAGCAGATGAGCAGTCTTTCCACCGGGCGCTGCACACAGATCGAGCACACGTTGTCCAGCCTGAACATCGAGCAGCGGCGCAGCCAGCTGGGCAGCTTCATCCTGGACCGAAACCAATCCCTCGGCAAAGCCTGGCAGCTGGTCAACCGGCAGTGGCGCTTGCAGCACGATGCCGCTCGGTGCCAGCGTTGTGGGCAGAGCGCCAACGCCGCGCCCGGCGAGGCGCGCGAGGTAGTCATCACGGGATACACGCGCGCCGTTCACTCGCAACGTCATTGGCGGGCGCTCGTTGTTCGCCGCCGCAATCGACTCCCATCGCTCGGGGTAAGCTGCCTGCAGCGCCGCCAGCAGCCATACCGGGTGGCTGAGCCGCGCGGCAGTGCTCCGGGCGATAGTGGCCTCGAGCGAATCGCGTTGGCGCAGGTAGCTGCGTAGGCAGGCATTTAGCAGGCCGCGCGCCCAGTCCTTGCCGAGAATCCTGGCCGCGCGCACAGTCTCGTCCACGGCGGCGTGCGGCGCGGTGCGCATATGACGCAGCTGATAAAGACCGCCGAGCAACAAGGCATGCACGTCGGCGTCACGCGATTTAAGTGGCTCGCGCAGCAGTTGTGTGGCGATTGCATCAAGCGCGTGATACCAACGCAAAGTGCCGTAGGCGACCTCCTGGACGAGCGGCCGAATAGAGTCGCCGTCGCCTTGAGCCAAAACCTGTGCGAGGGCTTCATCGAGATAGCGACGCTGGCGCGCAACTTCCGTGACGACGCGTGCGGCGGCGGCACGTGCGGCGGCAGCAGCGCCGTCAGCTGGCGCCATGGTTAGTACCGAGCCGGTCGCCGGCGCGAAGCCGATGCCCATTCAGAAACTCGGCGGCCGACAGGGGATTGCCGCCTTCGGCCTGTACACGGGTAAGAATCAACATGCCACTGCCGCAGGCGACGTTGATGCCGTTAGCGTCCGCCGAAACGATGGTGCCAGGGGTTGAATCGCGATTGTCGTCGCTGCTGTGCGCTTCCCAGACACGAAGACCACGCCCGCCCATACGAGTGTTCGCAACCGGCCACGGATTGAACGCGCGCACCCGTCGTGCCAATACCGTAGCCGGTTGCGTCCAGTCGATGATGCCCTCTTCCTTTCTTAGCTTGCGCGCGTAACAGGCAAGCGCGTTGTCCTGTGTTTCGGGGGAAAGCGCGCCGCGCTCAAGACGCTCGAGCGCTTCAATGAGCGCACCAGCGCCCAACACGGACAAGCGATCGTGCAAGGTGGTGGCGGTGTCAGTTTCGTCGATGGGCGTTTCGCGTTTGAGCAACATCGGACCGGTATCCAGACCGGCATCCATCTGCATGATGGTCACGCCCGTCACGGAGTCGCCTGCTTCGAGCGCCCTCGCGATCGGCGCGGCGCCGCGCCAGCGCGGCAGAAGTGAGCCGTGCACGTTGATGCAGCCGTGCTTCGGTATGGCGAGAATGTCGGGCGGCAGCAGTACCCCGTAGGCGATCACGATCATCGCATCAGGCGCCAGGGCTGCGATTTCTCGCGCGCAGCCCTTAAGATCTGGCGGCTGACGCACTTCCAGACCGTGCGATTTCGCATACTGCTTGACCGCACTCTCGTTTAGGTGTCGCCCACGCCCGGCCGGTCGATCAGGTTGGGTGTAAACCGCAAGCACTCGGTGACCGGCCGCCTGCAAGGCGGCCAGCGCCGGGACGGCGAAAGCGGGAGTGCCGGCAAAAAGGAGGTTCATCGCTGCGGAAGCCCTTCAATTGTGACGACGCGCGCAGAGGGGCACCGCGACACGGCGGCTACATCGCGAGGCGCTGCTGCTTTTCGAGCTTCTTGCGGATGCGTGTCTGCTTGAGGCGGGAGAGATAGTCCACGAACACCTTGCCTTCGAGGTGATCGATCTCGTGCTGGATGCACGTGGCAAGCAACCCGTGCGCCTCCAGTTCAAACGGTTTGCCATCCCGGTCGAGCGCGCGCACCTTCACGAACGCCGGCCGTGTGACCTCGTCGAACACGCCAGGCACCGAGAGGCAGCCCTCTTCGAAGGTCTGCTCGCCATCGTGGTCCACGATCTCCGGATTGATGAACACCTGAAGCCGGTCGCGGCTCTCCGAGATATCGATGACCAGAATGCGCTTGGCCTCGTCCACCTGAATGGCAGCAAGCCCAATGCCGGGGGCGGCATACATCGTTTCCGCCATGTCATCGACAAGCCGGCGGATTTCTTCATTGACCTCGGCAACCGGCTTGGCGCGGCGGCGCAGGCGCGGGTCCGGATAATGCAAGATAGTGCGAAGCGCCATGGGTTCAGGTCGTTTGCGTTATCGACCAATGCTTACTAAAGTGGTTCACTAACGATCCCAAGATCGCTGAAAAACAAGGTAAAACGGGTCGGTTACCGAATGGTTTTTGCCGAAACCGTGGACTACACTCTGACCAGAGATTATACGGGAAAACCCACCCATGTCGCTTCTGCGCCACCGAGCTATCCCCCTTATTCTAATGATGCTTTTGATCGGGCCGTTGGCCTGGGCGGACGAAGTTCAGGTGCGGCCGGATCAGCCAGAGCGCTACGTGGTCCAGAAGGGTGACACGCTGTGGGATATTGCCACGAAGTTTCTGCAGACCCCTTGGCACTGGCCGCGCATCTGGAAGATCAATGAGCAGATCAAGAACCCCCACCTGATCTACCCCGGCGACGTGATTGTTATGCGCTGGGTGGATGGCAAGCCAGAGCTCGCGCTTCTGCGCGCCGATTCTGGGCAGCCAACGGTTCCAGGGGTACCAGCAGAACCGGCGCCTTTGCCGAGCGACGGCCGCACCGTCAAGCTCAGCCCAAGGATCCACGTTAGCGAACTCGAAGCCGCTATTCCTACCATCCCGCCGGACGCAATTGCGCCGTTTCTGTCTCGACCGATGATTGTTGGCAAGCGCGAGCTCGATGACGCCGGCTATGTCACAGTCGGTCTGGATGACCGCATCGCGCTCGCCGATAACAGCGAGTTTTACGCGCGCGGCCTGAAGCGCAATGCGGAGCAGGAGTATTACTACATCGTTCGCCAGGGCAAGGCGCTGCGCCATCCGGATACCAACGAGTTGCTCGCCTACGAGGCACAGTATCTGGGCGAGGCGCAACTGCTCGAGCCGGGCGACCCGGCCAAGCTCATCGTCACGAAAGTCGCCCAGGAGATCCTGCCAACCGATCGTTTGATGGTTGCGCCCAAGATCGCCGGCTTGCCGCACTATTACCCGCATGCACCGAAAAACAAGGTGCGTGGCTATATCATTAATACACCAAACGCCATCTCGGAAATTGGTTCATTTACGGTCGTGACACTATCGCTTGGCGAGCGCGAAGGCATCGAAGAGGGACATGTGCTGCGGATCATGCGCAATGCCGGCACTCACCGCGACCCGGTCCGGCGGCGCGACTACAAGCTGCCCGATGAGCAGTCGGGCCTGCTCATGGTGTTTCGGACCTTCGAGAAGGTGAGCTACGGACTGATCATGAACTCGATCCGCCCGGTGAACCTGAACGACGCGGTCGTCACCCCCTAGGTCGGGCGCGTGAGCGAGCACGGGCACGACGCCGGCCGAGCGCCTGCGAGTGCTCCTGCTCTGGCGCTGTGGCTGCGCTTTCTGCGTGTGCCCGGCATCGGCGCACGCCGGCGCCTCGAGCTTCTCAATCATTTTGGCTCCCTTGAGGCGCTGTTTGAGTCGGCACGCGGCCAGCTGGCGCGCTTACTCGCCGACGCGCCCCAGGCGCTTGCGGCACTGCGCGCCGAACCCGACGAGAAACAGTTGGCGGCGGACCTCGCCTGGTTCAATGAACCCCGCCGCCAGCTGCTGACTTGGTTCGATGAGGACTATCCGCGGTTGCTGCGGGAGATTCCCGATCCACCCGTCGCCCTGTTCGTAATCGGGGAACGAGCGGTGCTCTCGCTTCCCCAACTTGCGGTGGTCGGCTCGCGCAATGCCACCGCCGCTGGTCGCGAGAATGCCCGGGCCTTCGCGCACGAGCTTGCCCAGGCCGGGCTCGTGATCACAAGCGGTATGGCCCTCGGTGTCGATGCCGCGGCACACCGCGGTGCACTCGAGTCCGGGGCAGCGACGATCGCCGTCATGGGTACGGGGCTTGATCGCGTTTATCCGGCGCGGCATCGCGAGCTTGCGCACGCTATAGCGCAACAAGGTGCCTTGCTTTCCGAATTTCCGCTCGGTACCGCGCCGCGGCCGGAGAATTTCCCGATTCGCAATCGCATCGTCAGCGGACTCGCGCTTGGCGTGCTGGTGGTGGAGGCCGCAGAGCGCAGCGGTGCGCTTATCACCGCGCGCCTGGGGAGCGAACAAGGCCGCGAGGTGTTTGCGATTCCGGGCTCAATCCACTCGCCCCTCTCGCGCGGCTGCCACCGGCTGATCCGCCAGGGCGCGAAGCTCGTGGAAACCGCGCGCGACGTTCTCGAAGAACTTGGCCCGCTCGCGAGTGTGGTGACGCCCGCAGGTGAGCGCCCCAGCGTATTGGCTTCGCCCGCGCCTGATGCGTTGCCGGAACCGGCACAGCAGTTGTTGGCATGTCTTGGTTACGATGCGATGACCGTCGACGCGCTGGTCGAGCGCAGTGGATTGACGGCCGATACCGTTTCCTCCATGCTCTTGGTGCTGGAGCTGCACGGTTTCGTGGCGAGCGGCCCGGGAGGCAACTACCAGCGATTAACCTGACCGAGGTTTGCGACCGAGCACGACACACAGAATGAAAGAAAACGTTTTCGATGTATTGATGTACCTCTTCGAGAACTACATGGATGAAGGTCCCGAGTTCAATCCGGATCAGGATGCGCTCACCGACGAACTCACCGAAGCCGGCTTTCCTCGCGGCGAGATAACCAAGGCATTTCACTGGCTGGAAGAGCTCAGCACGTTGCGCGAGCATGGCGTGGAGCCCACGCTGCCTGCAACGACGCAGGCACTGCGCTACTACACCGGTGCCGAGCGCGAGAAGCTTAACGCCGAGTGCCGCGGCTTTCTGCTGTTCATGGAGCAGAGCGGTGTGCTGGACCCGATGACCCGGGAAGTCGTCATTGACCGCGCCATGGCGCTTGAAGTCGAGGAGCTCGGCATCGATCAATTGAAGTGGGTCACCCTGATGGTGCTGTTTAACTGCCCCGGCCAGGATCATCACTACGAATTGCTCGAGGATCTCGTTTTCGACGAGATGCAGGGCCACTTGCACTGATTCTTGCGGCCCGCCTCGCGGCGCGCACTTGACAAGCACAGGCGGTTATCGTCAACAATTCCGCCCCTTGGCCGGACCGGCCGCCCGTGCGGGTGAACTGCGCAGAGCCTAAATCACATGTCGAAGAACCTGATCGTCGTTGAATCGCCTGCCAAGGCGAAGACCATGACCAAGTACCTGGGAAAGGATTTCACCTGCCTGGCGTCGTACGGCCATGTCCGCGACCTGATTCCGAAGCAGGGTGCGATTGATGTCGACAACAGTTTCGACATGAAGTACCAGCTGATCGAGAAGAACAAGAAGCATGTCGATGCGATTGTGAAGGCCATGAAAAAGGCCGACGCGCTGTATCTCGCCACCGACCCTGATCGCGAAGGCGAGGCAATTTCATGGCACTTGCACGAGATTCTTCGCGCGGAAGACGCGCTGGACAGCAAGCCGGTACACCGCGTCGAATTCCACGAGATCACCAAGAGCGCCATCCAGCAGGCGATCCAGCATCCGCGGGAGCTTTCCGAAAACCTGATCAGTGCCCAGCAGGCCCGACGCGCACTCGACTATCTGGTCGGGTTCAATCTTTCGCCGCTGCTGTGGAAAAAGGTGCGACGCGGTCTTTCCGCGGGTCGTGTTCAAAGCCCGGCCCTGCGGCTCATCGTCGAGCGCGAAGAAGAAATCGAGCGGTTCCAGGCTCGCGAGTACTGGACCATTGAATCCGACCTGTCGGCCCACGCCAAGGACTTTGCGGCGAAGCTGACGCATTTCTCCGGCGAGAAGCTCGAACAGTTCACCATCGACAACACGGGTCGCGCCAACGAAGTAGTGGCGGCCATTGAAGCGGCGGCCGGCGGGCAACTGCTGGTTACCGCTGTCGAGAAGAAGCAGCGCCGCCGCAACCCCTCGCCGCCGTTCACCACCTCCACGCTTCAGCAGGAGGCCTCGCGCAAGCTCGGGTTCACCGCGCAGCGCACCATGCGAACCGCGCAGCAACTGTATGAAGGTATCGATATCGGCGGCGAAGTAGTAGGACTGATCACTTACATGCGTACCGATGCCGTGAACTTGGCCAACGAGGCGATCACGGAGATCCGCGAGGTCATTGCGAGCCGCTATGGTGCGGAGAATCTCCCGCCCGAGCCGCAGGTCTACAAGAACAAGTCAAAGAATGCCCAAGAGGCCCACGAGGCGATCCGTCCGACCTCGGCCGCACGTACACCGGATTCGGTCAAGGACCATCTCAAGCCCGAGCAGATCAAGCTCTACGAGCTGATCTGGAAGCGCACTGTTGCCTGCCAGATGGTGCAGGCTTTGCTCGATACCGTGGCGGTCGATCTTGTGCCCGCGGGCGATGCTTCGGCCAAGCACGTGTTTCGCGCGAACGGCTCCCATGTGGTGAAGCCCGGCTTCATGGCCGTGTACCAGGAAGATAGCGACGAGGGCAAGACACCGGAAGACGAGGACGAGCGACTGCTGCCGCCGCTCGCAACTGGCGACAGCGTCAACCTCAAGGCCATTCGTCCGGAGCAGCATTTCACCGAGCCTCCGCCGCGTTACTCCGAGGCGAGCCTCGTCAAGGCGCTGGAAGCCTATGGCATCGGCCGTCCGTCCACTTATGCGTCCATCATCGATACGCTAGAGCGGCGCGAATACGTAACGCTCGAAAATCGGCGATTCCGACCGACCGACGTGGGCCGGGTGGTGAACAAGTTCTTGTCCGAGCATTTCAGCCATTACACCGATTATGATTTCACGGCGCGCATGGAGGATGACCTTGACGCCATTTCGCGCGGCGAGAAGGCGTGGCGGCCGTTACTGAAGGAATTTTGGGACGACTTCAAGACGCAGGTGAAGTCGAAAGAATCCGTCGATCGCCCGGGCGTGGAAATGATGGAAGAGAAATGTCCGAAGTGCGGCAAGCAGCTTGCCAAGCGCCTCGGTCGCAATGGCTACTTCATTGGTTGCACCGGCTATCCGGAGTGCGACTATACCCGTAACGTCGATGAGGCCGCCGGTACGCTGAACGAGCCCGAAATCGTTCCCGACCGCAAATGTCCGAAGTGCGGTTCGAACCTGATCATCAAACGTGGGCGCTACGGCAAATTCATCGGCTGCTCCGGCTATCCCAACTGTCGGCACATGGAGCCACTCGAGAAACCGGCTGATACTGGCGTTGAATGCCCCGAGTGCAAGCAGGCGACCATGCTCAAGCGCAAGTCGCGTTATGGCAAGATCTTCTATTCCTGCGCGCGCTATCCGGACTGCAAGTACGCATGTTGGAACCCGCCCATCAAGGAGCCGTGCCCGAAGTGCGGTTGGCCGATTCTGAGCATCAAGACCACCAAGCGCCGTGGCACCGAAAAGGTCTGCCCACAAAAGGAGTGCGGATACTCCGAGCCGTACGATGGGCCGGTGCCGGGTGCAGAACCGGAGGTCGCGCGGGGCTGATCGCGTTTCTCAGGCGGCCAGGATCATCTTTAGCGCAGCAATCAGCAGCACCAGCGCGAGCAGTTCTTTTAGCCGAGCGGGCGCAAGGCGCCGCACCACGAGTTCGGACCCAAGCGCGCCACCAATCAGTGCAGCGACTACCAGTGCCGCGACTCCCCTCGGCCAGGAACCTCCCGCTGCAGCATAGCCGGCGAGGCCTGCGATCGAATTGACCAATATGAAAGCGGCCGCCATTGCCGCGTTGCTGCGCATGTTGGTCCAGCGCAGCAACAGAAGCACCGGGCTCAGAAATATGCCGCCGCCGACGCCGGTGAGGCCGGACAACAGCCCAAGTCCGGCGCCGATCGCCACGGCCATCCACGCCGCCAGCCGTGCCCGTGGTTCAGTATCGCGCGGTTCAGCGGCGAGACGCGCGGCGGCGATGAGCAGTGCGCCACTGACAAGGTAACGGTAAGTTGCGTCGTTGAGCGTGTAAGCGCCGCCTAGCGCTGCCAGCGGGATCGAGCCCAGCGCGAAGGGCAGAAACAGTCGCCAGTCAAAATGCCCGGCGCGCGCCAGGCGCCACAACACCAGCGCCGATACGCCGATGTTCATCGTGAGCGCAGCCGGCTTCATCACACCCGCCGGCAACCCGAACAGCGCCATTGCCGCGAGATACCCAGATGCACCGCCGTGACCCACAGACGAATATAGCGCGGCTGCAACGGCCACCAGCGCGAGCAATAACCACCATGTCAGGTCGTCGAGCTCACTCATCCAAGTGGGTTTCCTGCAACTGGCTTGCGCGTAGGCTGCGTGCTACAAGATGCAGGTGAGCGGCGATGCTAGCACGGCCCAATTCTTCTCAACGAACTATGACTGAAGCCCCGCGGCACCACGCGGCGCGTTGTTCGCGTATGTTGGCGTTGTTCGCTGTCCTTGCCGCGATGCTCGGGGGTTGCGCATCGGTCGTGCCGCCATCGCCCGGCATGGGCGAGCCTGTTGCTTGGAGCGCGCTCCCCGGCTGGATGGAGGATCACCAGGCTGATGCCTGGTCCAGCCTGCAACAAACCTGCACGCGCGCCGCCGCTCTTGGGCCAACGTGGAAGCAGCTGTGCGCGGAGGCGGCCTTGTTCACGGACGTTGACGATGAGCTCGCGCGCGCTTTCTTCGAAACCCGCTTCGCGCCGCGTGCGATGGGCAATGGCGAGGACGTCGAGGGTCTTGTCACCGGTTACTACGAGCCACTGCTCGCGGGCAGTCGCACGCGTACCGCGCGCTTTCGCTATCCGATCTATCAGCGTCCCGATGATCTGCTGGTCGTCGATCTGGGCGGGCTCTATCCGGAGCTTGCCGGGCGCACGTTGCGCGGGCGTCTACAGGGGCGGCGGGTGGTGCCGTACTTCTCGCGCGCCGAGATTACCAACGGCAAGAGGCTGCTGGCCGGTAAGGAGCTAGTGTGGGTAAACGATCCGGTGGCGTTGTTTTTCTTGCAGGTGCAGGGCTCGGGACGCGTGCGCCTGCCAGACGGTGAAATGCTGCGCGTCGGTTATGCGGACCAGAATGGTCACCCCTATCAATCAATCGGTGCGCGTCTGATCGCAATGGGTGCGCTCAAACGCGAGGACGTGAATCTTGAGTCGATCAAGGATTGGCTGCGGGCCCATCCTGACGAAGCCGAAGCGGTCTTGAACAGCAACCCAAGCTATATTTTTTTTGCGCCACGCGACCCGACTCTCCCGGGGCCGATTGGTTCGCTCAACGTGCCGCTTACCGCCGGGCGCTCGGCCGCCGTCGATCCGGCCTTCATTCGGCTCGGTACGCCAGTGTGGCTCGACACGACCTCTCCCCTGAGCGGTGAGCCCTATCGGCGGTTGCTCATGGCTCAAGACACCGGTGGTGCAATCAAGGGGCCCGTGCGGGTCGATGTGTTCTTCGGATTTGGCCCGCAAGCCGAGCAGCTCGCTGGCAACATGAAGCAGCCGGGCCGTGTCTTCGCCCTGTTGCCGCGCGAGCGCAACTAGGGGGAACCCGATGCAGGATCTCGACAGCCTGCGGCTTCTCATCCAGTCGCATATTCCGCTGATCTTTATTCGCTCTCGAGAGGAACAGCGCGCGCTCGCACTCATCACGCGTGCGGCGATCAATCTCGGTCTGCCGGTGTATCGCTGGCTCGCAACCGAGGGCTTGCAGCGACTTGAGACATCCTTGCCGCCGCAGCGCATTCACATGGAACCCGAGGCTGCACTGGGCCATATTCGCTCGGTGATGGAGCGAGGGTTGTACGTGTTGGTCGACTTCCACGCTTACCTCGACCATCCGCTGCTTCGGCGCCTCTTGAAAGACATTGCGCTCGGCTATGCCCAGGCCCCACGCACCGTCATCCTGCTGGCGCCTGAAATCGAGGTGCCGACCGAGCTGAAGGGTTTAAGCGCGATGTTCGAGCTCGCCCTGCCGGGCGAGAAGGAGTTGCGCGATATTGTGCATCAGGTGGCGCATGAGTGGTCGAGCCAGCAGGCCTCACGCCGCAAGGTATCGGCCGATCCCCAGGCCGTCGATTTGCTGGTGCGCAATCTCGCCGGACTCACGGCCACCGATGCCCGGCGCCTGGCACGCATGGCCGTGGCGGACGGCACCCTCTCGAAGAGCGACATTGCCGCCGTGATGACGGCAAAGTATCAACTGCTTGATCAGGGCGGCGTACTGCACTTCGAGCACGACACGCTATCGTTCGCGCAGGTAGCGGGGCTCGATCGGCTCAAGCGCTGGCTCACGCAGCGGCGCCCCGCGTTTCTTGACCCCAAGGCCAACCCGGCACTGGATGTGCCGAAGGGCATCCTGCTCCTTGGCGTGCAGGGTTGCGGCAAGAGTCTTGCCGCCAAGGCCGCTGCCGGACTGTTCGGCGTGCCGCTGCTGCGGCTCGACTTTGGCGGGCTTTACAACAAGTACTATGGCGAAACCGAACGCAATGTGCGTGAGGCGCTCAAGACCGCCGAAGTCATGGCGCCATGTGTGCTGTGGCTCGACGAGATTGAGAAAGGCATTGCCAGCGGTGGTCAGGACGACGGGCTGTCAAAACGCGTACTGGGCACGCTACTTACGTGGATGGCGGAGCGCCGCAGCCCGGTGTTCCTCGCCGCGACAGCGAACGATATCGAGCAGATGCCGCCCGAGTTGCTGCGCAAGGGTCGCTTCGACGAAATTTTCTTTGTCGATTTGCCAGGTGCCGCAGCGCGCGCACAAATCTTTGCCATCCAATTGCGCGCAAGACATCTTGATCCGGCGCGATTCGATTTATCCGCACTTGCGGCGGCGGCGGAAGGATTTTCTGGAGCCGAACTTGAACAGGCAGTGGTTGCTGCACTTTATAGTGCGCATGCACGCAAGGAAGAACTCGCCACCCGACACCTGAACGACGAACTTGCACAGACACGACCGCTTTCGGTGGTAATGGGCGAGCGCGTGCAAGCGCTGCGGGAATGGGCGAGCAACCGTACCGTTTCCGCCGACTAGGTTTGCATGGCGCCAGCGCGCTCGCGCGACAGCTCATCACCAAGAAACCCCTTGCGCCAGCCCCGCGCCAGCCGCCCGCCACCCGTCAGTAGCAATTCCTGAAGATCGTGTCTGGTCGCGAGCAGCGTTGCGCTCAGGCCCTCGGCGTCTGCCAGTGCCTTGACGCGGTCGCTCCAGCGCTTGAGCAAGGCTGCCTGCGCAATGTCGGGCCGCGCCGGGTTCTCCCAAAGTCGGCGGGGCGGCGATACCGCTGCGGCGTTCACTCGCGCGAGTAGCTCACTGCCCCACTTGCGCAGGATTGCCGGCGTCATGCCGGCATGCTGGGCGAGCGCCGCAAGATTCGGGGGCGGATTGCTGGCAAGTTCGATCAGGGCTGGGTCCTTGACGATCCACCCGCGCGGCAAGTCACGCTCGCGGGCAGTCCGCTCGCGCCACTCGGCGAGTGCCGCAAGGCGCTGCTGCGCGTCGGATCCGAGGTGCTGGCCGGCGCGGATGCGGCGCCAGGCTTCCGCAGGATCGGCTGCGTACAACGCTGGATCGGTCATGGCGGCACACTCCTCGTCCAGCCACTCGCGTCGTCCCAGCGCCTCAAGACGGGCGGCAAGCTGCGCATAGACCTCGCGCAGGTAATGCACGTCATCACGAGCGTAGGCAAGCTGTGCGTCGGTGAGCGGCCGCTGCGACCAGTCGGTGCGCGTGGCATGCTTGTCGAGCCTGTGGCCGGTTAGTCGCTCGACAAGCGCACCGTAGCCGATCTGGTCCTCCGGGCCCGTGAGGGCGGCGGCGATTTGGGTGTCGAAGATCGGTGAAAGCACCGCGCCGCGCACGTCATACAACACTTCCAGATCTTGGCGCGCGGAATGCAGCACTTTCAGCAGTGTGGGTTGATAAAGTGCCTCGAGCAGCGGCGCGACATCCACCCGCAACGGATCGACACAGACCAGCATGTCCGGCGTCGCGATCTGGACAAGACAGAGCCGCGCGCGATACGTCCGCTCGCGCACAAATTCCGTGTCAAGCGCGACCCAGGCCGCGGTCGACAGCGCGTGCAGCGAGTGCGCAAGTTCCTTTTCACTATCAATCAGTATGGGCGGCTTCACGTAGAGAGAGAGCGGGAGGTTTTCGACTATGATAGCGGCATGCAGGACTTGAGGCATGGTCGGC
>SMTZ1_10002757_pt1 | contig 38847 bp, 36 predicted proteins | sample DeeMarSWOR136_30_FD_25667 | JGI IMG/M metagenome (IMG submission 25667)
CCTCCTTGGGCCGTGAATATAGCTTTACCGTGAGCCCTGACCAAGGGCATTATCACATCGGTGTATCCTGCATCCACTATCGACTGGAGGTTATATGCGCAGATCGCATCGATTGGGATTGTTAAAACCTTATGGAGTGCATACTCGTAGCGAAGTAACTCCCTGACCTTATTCTGCTTGAAGAAGCATGACATCTCCCCCGTGATCCTCATGCCCAATCCCTTCTCGGAAAACTTACGATAGGCATCATTCATGCGATTTATGATCTTTAGAGTGTCGGCATTCCCTTTCTCGATGTACCACTCGAAGTTCTTTATCAACAGAATCTCTGATCTCTCATTCGGTTCAACGTCTATCCCATAGGAAATGAGACCATCACGGACCTCATCTGGCGATTCATCTGAGCAAATATATATGATCCCTTTTCCTTTTGCCAACCCGTCGGAGATGTAGTCATAGAGGATTCTACGTTTGGTCTCCGAGTCATCATAGAATAATATTATATGATTAGTTGGTTGAATTTGTTTGATGAAACCCGTCAGCTTCTCTGTTTTCATTACGTATTGAAAGTAAAACATTTTCTTTATATAAGTTTCTAAGTTATCTCAGGATCTGCCTTCTAACGTGAATCATCGATTTCTATCAAACGTATCATTAGTTCTTTTTCAGTAGGGGCATGCACGAGTTGGATTCCGTATAGTTCCGCCAATTGAAGTTCCTCCTCTCTGAAGGGAATAAGAGAAAATAATACCAGCTTTGCTGGTCTAATTTTGGAAATAACCGTACTGTATTCGATAATCTTACTGAATGCATCTCTTCCTCTTATTATTTCGATGAAAACTGGCTTATCGGGAAAATTGGCCGGCTTTATACTTAAGCTAAATCTGTAACTCTCGCCTTCGGCGTTTGTGTGCACTCCTGGGACCTCAGCAGACCATCCCATTTCCTCGATTGTCTCTCTCACGTTTTCTGTTGTCTCGGAAAGACTCTTGTACAGGATAAGATCGTCGATTTTATCCTGTAGTGGTTCGCCCCTCTTCCAGTATTCCTCGAAAACTTGGATTATTGTGCCCACGTAGGCTCCCATATTGGACCATATCATCTGGCCTGTGGCATTAACGAGAGAGATGTTTAAGAGCACCTCCCTATCGTCAACGAGCAGAAGTACAAGCTCTGTCTCATTCGGATTATGCAATACTCTGATCTTTTTCGATACATCCCCAACCTCGTCCATGGTATATACATCAACAGGGATCAGCAATCGAATATCCACTCCTCTATCCGCGAAGGGCTGCAGGTAGCCTAAGGATGTGGGTAAATCAGAGACGCGTCTAGTCATTATATCGATCTTGGTCTCGCTACTCTCCAGCATGCTCCTAAATTTTTTCGCATATTCTTCGATCGTTGTGAATGTCCTGATTTGCCGTGGGGCACTGCCTGTCTTCAAATATTGGATGTAAGAACCAGCCTCTGGGGCCAAGCTCCAGACTGAGTCGTAGAAGATACTCATTGCTGTAACATAGCTAGAGGCATTGGTCCAGATACCCGTGTCACTCTGAGTCGTCATGCTCATGCTGTCATCCATGGCAACAGTGGTCAGTGTCTCATCCTCGTCCACGATGACGACACGTATAGAGGATGGCAGGTCTATGTGACGGGCTTCAACGAATTCGAGGTATCTCTCCATCTCATCGATGTCTTCACCACTTATATGAGTCAGAATCTGCACCCTCCCACCTCTCGAAGACAGATCCCTCAACCTGTCGTCGATGCCCCAGAGGGACAGTCGGATGAGGTCGCGCATCGTTGTCACTAGGCGGATCTCCTTATCCGTCCTGTTGCACATCTGCGCGAATAAGTCGTAAACCTGCTGCCTGCCCTGAAATATTCTGAACCTGGGCTCCTCCACGGGTTGTACGCTCCCCTGAGCAAGCTGTCTCCATTCCTCTATTGCCTCACTCTCGCTCTCCTCAAGCTTGGAAAGTCTCTGCCTCTCATCTTGGAGATGCTTATCAAGTACTTCCGGGAGAGGCGCCGCTTGGAATCGAAGGGGCCTACCCATGATCTTTACCGCCAGCCCTTTCTCCTCGAGAGCATCCAGCGTCCTGTAGGACCTCATCCTGTTAATCTCGAACTGTCGAGCTACAATGCTAGCGGTTGTGGGTCCCGTTTGGGTGAGGAAGATATAGATCTCCGCCTCCTCCCGTGTGAGGCCGAAGTTCACTAACTTCCTAGCGAGCCTATCTACGGCCATTTTTCGCAGTTGATGGTATTAGCAACGGCTCCTATAAATTGCACGTACAAGTGTTACAGATTCATTGTTATCTATTTGAACTCGATTCTCTTTGAAACGGGGACACATGAAAAGGCTCATCATCAAGGGCAAGGACCGGATATGGCCGACCGTAATCTGGCAGGGGACTCAGCTCGTCGTCTATTACATCGGTGAGAAGGACAACGATGTCGAGGTGAGGGAGACCAGGGGCATCGACTTTGAGGAGTTCTTTCTCCACCTGGATAGAGGGGGGTCCGTCTTCGTCACTATGAAGCCGTACCTCTCTGATCGCGCTCACAGAAGTGACTGTGTAATCCAGAGGTGCCTTGGCCACTTCTTTAATGTGCCCTGCAAGGACTGCAGACCGGAGGTGGAGATAGATGAACGAACCTATTGAGAAGTACGCCTGCGCTTCGTGCGGGAGCAATCACCTCATAAGGGACATAGCGACTGGGGAGGAGATCTGTAGTAACTGTGGACTAGTGTTATCCGACGACGTCTTGGATACAAGGCCTGAGTGGAGGGCGTTTACGGAGTCTGAGAGACGGTCGAGGTCTAGGGCCAGTGTAACATCCGCCAAGATGGTATTTGTTAACGGTCTCTCAACGAGCTTCAGCGGCAGCCGAGATTGCAGGGGTAACCACCTCGATTTGGAGGTCATTGGTAAGATGAATCGGCTGAGGAGGTACGACAACAGGTCCAAGTTGGACGATACCCATGCCCGTAACCTTAGCATCGCAATGTCGGAACTCGAAAGAATGATCGCGATTGTCCACCTTCCCGATACGGTGAAGGAGAACGCAGCTCTGCTCTACCGTAGGGCACTCAAGCAGGACCTCATCAGAGGCAGGTCCATAGACGCCTTCGTAGCCGCATGCATTTACGCAGAGTGCCGCAGACGCCAGATCCCCCGCTCACTCAAAGAGATCTCGAATGCGAGCACCAGGATGCTCAGCGAGATATCCCGCACTTACAGGCTCCTTGTAAAGGAACTCAACCTGAAAATGCCCATTGACGACCCCATGAAGTTTGTGTCGAGAATGGCCTCTAGGTTGAAGGTCAATAGGAAGACGGAACAGCACGCCGTAGAGATCCTGAAAAGAGCGAAGGAGCTGCAAGGGCTCGCAGGGAAGGAGCCCAGAGGCATAGCGGCGGCGGCCCTATACATCTCATGCATCGAGATGAAGGAGAAACGGATCCAGAAGGATATTGCCACTGCCGCAGGCACGACTGAAGTCACACTAAGGAACCGACTGAGGGGCTTAGAGACCATTCTAAACGGTGCAAATGACTAAAAAGGGATCCAAGCCGCGTCGCGGCCTGACAGAGATTAAAAAGAGAGAATAGGGGCCCTACCTCTAACCCTCTAGGCCCGACATCTGGCGGACCTTCTTGCCTACCTCCTCGATCTTGAGGGTCTCGCACTCGGCGACGAGCCTTCTGAATTCCTTCATGCCGGAGTTAGCCTCGTCGATCCACTTCTGCGCGAAGCTGCCGTCTTGCACGGCCTTCAGAGCCCTTCTCATGTTCTCCTCGACATGGTCGTCGACGATCTCGGGGCCTATGGCCATCCCACCGTACTTGGCGGTGTCAGAGACGGCCCGGTACATACCGCCTATGCCAGACTTGTAGATCAGGTCGACTATGAGCTTCAGCTCGTTGAGGACCTCAAAATAGGAGAGCTCAGGAGGGTAGCCTGCCTCCGTAAGCACCTTGAAGCCCCTGCGGATTAGCTGATCCACGCCCCCGCAGAGGACGGACTGCTCCCCAAAGAGGTCGCTCTCCGTCTCATCCTTAAAGGTCGTCTCGATAACCCCAGCCCTACCGGAGCCTAGGGCTTTCGCGATGGCCAGGGCGGTCTCCTTGGCGTGACCCGAGGCGTCCTGCTGGACGGCGACCAGGGAGGGCACCCCGAAGCCGTCCTCGTACTGCCTCCTCATCTCCGGGCCCGGAGCCTTCGGAGCCACCATGACCACGTCCACGCCCTCCGGCGGCTTGATCTGGTTAAAGTGGATGTTGAAGCCGTGGGCGAACTGGAGGGTCTTCCCCCTTGTCATCGCCATGGCGATCTCCTCCTTATAGACAACGGGCTGCACCATGTCGGGTACCAGCATCAGGACAACGTCAGCCGCCCGCGACGCCTCGAGCACTGTCCTGACCTCCAAGCCGTCTGCCTCAGCTCTCTCCCACGACTTGCCTGGCCTGAGGCCCACTACGACGTCGACCCCGGAGTCCCTCATGTTCAGAGCCTGGGCTCTTCCCTGGCTGCCGTAGCCTATTACGGCCACCTTCCTTCCCTCCAGGACTTTCATGTCTATGTCCTGGTCGTGGTATACCTTCACCATCTTGCTTCCGTCCTACAGCTTGAGTCTCCCCTTCTCCAGGGCGGTGACCCCCGTCCTCGAGAGCTCCTCTATGCCTATCGGGCGCACCTTCTCGATGAAGTCGTCGATCGCGTCGGGCTCCCCCGTCACCTCGGCGATGAGGTTGTCAGGCTCAATATCTAGGATTAAACCGTGGAAGGCGTTCACGTGCCTGAGGGTCTCCTCCCTGGCCATAGGGTCCGATGTGTTCAGCTTGACGAGGAGCATCTCCCTCATCGTCGTCCGATTCGGGTCGAGGCGCTTCACCTTCACAACCTCCACCATCTTTGAAAGTTGCTCCACTATCTGGTTGAGTGCCCTCCTGTCGGCGTCCACCGTCACGGTCATCCTCGCAAGACCTGAGTCCTCGATGGCGCCGACGGAAATGCTCTCAATGTTGTAGCCCCTCCTTCGGAACAGGTTAGAGACCTTGAAGAGGACCCCAGGCCTGTTCTCCACAAGGAAGGCTATGGTGCTGATCTGGGACACGACTAGGCCTCCACAAGGATGTCCCTGAGACCCCTGCCGGGCGGCACCATTGGGAAGACGTTCTCCTCGGGATCAATGGGGACGTCGATGACCGTTGTCAAGTTGGAGTCCACGGCCTCCTTGACCGCCCTCTCGAACTCCTCGATGGTCTCCGGCCTCACGCCAACGGCGCCGTAGGCCTCGGCGAGCTTGACGAAGTTAGGGCTGTTGCCGAGCTGGACCACCTTGTACCTCCTGCCGTAGAAGAGCCTCTGCCACTGTGCGACCATGCCTAGCATCCTGTTGTTGAGGACGACGACGATGACGGGCAGGTCCTCCTCGACGCAGGTGGCTAGGTTGTTCTCCGTCATCCCGAAACTGCCGTCCCCGGCTATATCCACAACGGGCACGTCTGGGCGTGCAGCCTTAGCACCTATGGCGGCGGGGAAGCCCCAGCCCATGGTTCCCAGCCCCCCAGAGCTAAAGAAGGTCCTAGGGGCGTAGGCGTCGAAGTAGAGAGCGGCCCACATCTGGCACTGGCCTACCTCGGTGGTGGCTAGGGCGTCCCTGGGGAGGGACCTCCTCAGCGCCCTCATCACCTCGGGAGCCCTGAGATGGGGGTTGCTCGGCAACTCTGGTGGGGCATACGCCTTCCTGAACTCCTCAAGCTTCTTAAGCCACACGCCGTTGGTCGTCCTGTTTAGGGCCATGCCCTCAAGGCGCCCGAGTATACCCTGGAGAGCCAGCTTTGCGTCGCCTATCACCCGGGTCACAGTCTCCACGTTCTTGTCCACCTCGCTGCGGTCGATGTCGATGTGAATGACCTTGGCCTCAGGGCCGAAGTCCTCGAGCCTCGCTGTCGTGCGGTCAGACATCCTGGCACCGACGACGAGGAGGACATCCGCCTCAGTAACGAGCATATTCGCCTCCCCCGTTCCGTGCATCCCGCAAAGCCCGGCGAAGAGCGGGTGGTCGCTCGATATGGTGCCCTTCCCCATGAGGGTGGTCGTCACCGGCGCAACCATCATGTCCGCCAATCTCATCAGCTCCTCCGATGCTCCCGCGGCTATCACGCCTCCTCCTGCCATGATGACAGGCCTCCTCGCCTTGGAGAGGAGGGTCGCCGCCCAGTCCATCTCCCTGGAGTCCGGCTCGAGGTTTACATTGTAGCCCCTAAAGGCGACTTCATCAGGGAACACGATTTCCTCCGACTCCACCTGGCAGTCCTTGGGTAGGTCGACGAGGACCGCCCCCTGGCGCCCGGTGTAGGAGACGTAGAACGCTGACTTTACCGCCAACGGTATCTCCGAAGGTCGTCTAACCTGGACGTTGTACTTCGTCGCCGATGCGGATATGCCTATGATGTCCACCTCCTGGAAGGCGTCGGTCCCGATCATCCCTGTGGGAACCTGGCCCGTGAAGGCCACCAGCGGTACAGAGTCGATGTTCGCCGTGGCGATGCCGGTCACGAGGTTCGTCGCGCCGGGCCCAGAGGTCGCGATGCAGGCGCCGACTCGACCGCTCGCCCTCGCATATCCGTCGGCCATATGGGAAGCGCCCTGCTCGTGGCGGGCCATGACGAAGCGGATATCCGAGTGATATAGCTCATCGGTAATTGGGAGCACTGCGCCTCCCGTGACGCCGAAGAGGGTCTCAACACCCTCCCGCTCCAGGGCCTTGACGAAGGCCTTGGCTCCCGACATCTCAACCATCAAGAGGCACCTCCCCGGCGCCTGGATCCCAGTTAGGACTGGAGACCAGATGGCTCGTTCCGAAAAGTCTTCCGCTCAGGCTTGTACGCCTATTCGCGTTGTGTTCTGATAGGGGTTCCCTAGGATAGAATAAAACAATTCCCCATTTATCTCTCCCCCTCCGTTGGGGACCGGACAAAGCAATACCCCAATTTCATGCCTCCGATAGGATAGGCTTGTAGATAGGGGAGATGGATATATAGAATAAAAGCGTTGCTGTGTGAGGTGCTCAATCGACGAGTCGGTAGACGATATCCCCCTTGCGAACCCTGTCCTTCACCTTCATCCCGATGTCGTCGCCCGAATTAGCCTCCTCGATGTTCTTCCCCTCAATCTGCATCGAGTCGACGGTCTGCTCGAAATTAGTCGTCATACCCTTAATGGCTATCTTGTCACCGACCTTCATCTTGCCCGACACGTCGACGACCGCGACGCTGATCTTGGTGAAGTAGTGGGTGATCTCGCCCACCTTCTCCAAACTTTTCGACATGGTTAAAGCTACACAGGAAGCCATTAAAAGACTTTTCAATGGAAGCCAAGGTAGCCAGCTGAAATATCATGCTGGAAACCAATGTTGAGCATTCTAAATCGTTGTTTCATTGATCCTGGGTGAACCGCCTGATCGAGGTGACTCGACTAAACCCAGTTGAGCTATATCAACCACTTTTTTTCTCGATTTCAAGATGTAATATTAAAAAGGAAGTGGGTACCACATGACTGGAGCTGTTCGGATTGAGCTATCTCACACATCTCGAATGCACAAAGTGCGGTAAGGAGTTTGACGCCGACAAGTTGCAGACGGTCTGCGACACCTGTGGTAAGCCCCTCTTCGCCAGGTACGACCTCGAAGCCGTGGCGGAGGCTGTATCCCCCGGTGACTTTGTCGGCAGGGAGGCCACCATGTGGCGCTACTGGGAGCTCCTGCCAGTCAAGGACAGGGAGAACGTCGTCTCCCTCGGCGAGGGCTGGACGCCTCTGACCGCTGCCAGGAGACTCGGCGAGGCCGTGGGCGTCCCAGACCTCATGGTGAAGGACGAGGGAATCATACCAACGGGCACATTCAAGGCGAGGGGCCTCTCTATGGCCGTCTCCAAGGCGAAGGAACTTGGCATCAAGAGGTTGGCCCTCCCTTCAGCTGGCAATGCCGCCGGGGCCATGACGGCTTACGGGGCAAGGGCTGGCATGGAGTCCTACGTCTTCATGCCCGAGGACGCCCCCAAGGTGAACATGGTAGAGTGCCAGGCCGTCGGCGCCAAGGTGGTCCTGGTCAAAGGCCTCATCGGTGACTGCGGCAGGCTAGTCTCCCAGGGGACGAAGGAGATGGGCTGGTTCCCCCTATCCACACTCAAGGAGCCGTACAGGGTCGAGGGGAAGAAGACGATGGGTATAGAGGTCGCCGAGCAGCTGGGATGGGAGCTGCCGGATGTCATAGTCTACCCGACGGGCGGCGGCACGGGCATCATCGGCATGTGGAAGGCCTTCGACGAGATGGAGAGCCTCGGCTGGATAGGGAGCGAGCGCCCCCGGATGGTCTCCATCCAGGCGGAGGGTTGCGCCCCGATACCCAAAGCATTCGACGAGGGAAAGGAGGAGTCGGAGCCCTGGGAGGGCGCCCATACAATTGCCCCGGGCATCAGGGTTCCCCACGCCCTCGGCGACTTCCTGATACTGAACGCCGTCAGGGAGAGCGGCGGCGTGGCCATGGCGGTGAGCGACGATGATATCATGGAGGCCGTCAACCTCATGGCCCGAAAGGAGGGTCTATTCGCCTGCCCGGAGGGCGCCGCCACGCTCGCGGGCCTCAGCAGGATGATCGAGGAAGGCACGGTCGACGGGGGAGAGAGGGTGGTCCTGTTCAACACTGGTTCGGGACTGAAGTACACGGACCTCTTCAAGGTCCTTGCCCCCATCGTCGACCCAAACGAGAAGCTGGAATACAGAAACCTCTAGGGCCCATCCGCACCTGGGAAGGAAAAATCTTTTATTCTAATTGAAAGACCGAGGGTGGATAAGAGGGGAGCCCTCAAACAACAGTAGAGGTCAAGATGGTCGACAATTCCCATGTCTCAGACAGGCATCCGAGGGCCGAGTCGATACGCCTCAGGGAGCGGATTACGAGGCATGTTGAAACCAAGGTTGTGGCCCTCGCGGGCCTGATCGCCCACGGAAGAGGTGAGGCCTTCGACTACATACTCGGGGAGGAGACGACTCCCCCCGCGAGGAGGGCAGCCACTGCCGCCGCCGCTCTGCTCCTTAGGGCCGAGCACCCCGTCCTCTCCGTGAACGGAAACGTCGCCGCCCTCTGCGCCAGGAAGCTCGTGGAGCTATCCAAGATCTCCGGGGCAAAGCTTGAGGTCAACCTTTTCCACAGGCTGCCAGGGAGGGACAAGGCGATAGAGGACATCCTCAAGAGTGAGGGAGCCGGGGAGATCCTGGGTGTAGGAGAAGCCGCCTCCGCCCGGATAGACGAGGTCTTCAGCGACAGGAGGAGGGTGGACCCCAGGGGTATCTACGCGGCAGACGTCGTCTTCGTCCCCCTGGAGGACGGCGACAGGACCGAGGGTCTTGTGAGAATGGGGAAGAAGGCGATAACCGTAGATCTGAACCCCATGTCCCGGACGGCTCAGTTCGCCACGGTGACCATAGTCGACAACGTGGTAAGGGCGATGCCGCTACTCATCTCAGAGGTGGAGAGGCTGAAGGGGGCGGACAGCGGCGAGTTGGAGGCCATCCTTGCGGGCTACGACAACATGGAGGTCCTGTCAGAGGCGATAAGAATAATGAGGGATAGGCTGCAGGCCCTCTCTGAGAAGGGAGTCTACGTTGAGCCAGGTGACTGAGGGTCAGAAAGGTTCCTTCGGCAGCGTCCTGATCCTCGGAGCCGGGGCGATAGGCAGCTTCTATGGCTCCCAGCTCTCCAGAGGAGCAGAGGTCACCCTTGTAGGGAAAGAGGCCCACGTCGAGGCCATCAACAGGCAGGGCCTCATCGTCTCGGGGGAGGTGGAGGGGACCTACCGCCTCAGGGCGGCCACCGAGCTGATCGGCATAGGGGAGGAAGCCCTCCTCATACTCACCACCAAAGCCCACGACACGGAGGGGGCGATGATGGGCATCAGGGACCTCCTCAGGCCGGACACCACGATCCTGGTCCTCCAGAACGGATTGGGAAACGAGGAGATGGTCAGATCCATCGTCGCCGAAGAGGTCGAGGTGCTGAGGGGTCTATCCTCGAACGGTGTCGAGTTCACGGAGCCGGGGATGATCAATGTAACGCTAGTACGCGAGACCGTGCTCCCGGGGACCCCCACGGGTAAGAGGGTCGGTCGTCTATTCGAGGAATGCGGCCTAAGGGTGCGCCTGGCTGAGGACATGGAGAGGGAGGTATGGCGCAAGCTAGTGATGAACTGCATCATAAACCCCCTCACCGCCGTCTTCAGGGTGAGGAACAGCGAGATAGTCGCTGACTCCCTGAGATATGTACGGGAACGGATAGCCGATGAGTGCATCGAGGTGGCCGGAACCGAGGGAGTATCCCTGGAGCCCTCCCTGGTCGAGGAGGTTACCAAGGCGGCGGCCTCATACTCCAACCTGTCGTCTATGTGCCAGGACATCCTTAAGGGGAGGAGGACGGAGATAGACTTCTTGAATGGGAGGATCGTCGAGCTGGGCAGGAGGCATGGGGTACCCACGCCGGTCAACACGACTCTTACCAGCTTGATCAAGTTCATGGAGGGAAGAAAGTGAAAATTGGAGATCTGAGGCGCCTGAAGGGCGTCAGGAAGGCAGTTATGCTCACGGCATACGACTACCAGATGGCAAAGATCTTGGACTCCGCCGGCGTCGACATGATACTCGTCGGGGACAGCCTAGGCATGGTGGTGCTCGGCTACGAGACAACCAGGCAGGTCACCATGGCAGACATGATCAGGCACACCGAGGCGGTGGCCAGGGGCGTCAGTTCCGCTGTCATCGTCGGCGACATGCCCATCGGCACCTACGACACCGTCGACGACGCCATGAAGAACGCCCAGAGGTTCCTCGACGCGGGGGCAAACGCCGTCAAACTCGAGGGGAACAAGACCAGAGTCGTCGAGGCCCTGATCGCCTCCGGCGTGCCTGTCCAGGGCCACCTTGGCCTGTTACCCCAGACGGCTGAGGAGTTCAAGGTGAGGGGGAAGAAGAGGCCCGAGGCCGAACGCATATTCGCCGACGCCGTGGAGCTCGATGGCCTCGGGGTCTTCACCATCGTCTTGGAGTGCATCCCCCTGAAGCTTGCCAAGAGGATCACTGATGCCGTGGGATCGCTGACCATAGGCATAGGGGCGGGGATCCACTGCGACGGGCAGGTCCTAATCGTCAACGACATGCTCGGCATGGACCCTTCGTTCGACCCCAAGCACAACAAGCGGTACGTCGACCTCCACGAGATCATCACGGACGCCGTGGCCAGGTACATGGATGAGGTGAGGAACGGAAAGTTTCCTACCGATAAGGAGTCCTTCCACTGAGCAGCGAAATCCTTATCCCGTCCATCCATGCTGATATTGAAGAACCATGAGGGAAGCCTCCGCATACGCACCTGGCCACCTAACGGGCTTCTTCCAGATATGCGACGGGCCTAAAGACCCTCTTCTCAAGGGCTCCAGGGGCTCCGGGGTCTCCATCACAAGAGGCGTCCGCACGAGGGTCAGGGCAGAGCCATCCGACACCACGACTTACGCGATAAGCATAGACGGACAGGTCACCGATGAGGCCTTCGTCTCCGAGAACGTCCTGGGGAAGATGGTCAAAAGGCTTGACGAGCCCCATCGCATAACCGTTGATCACATTGTTGAGACACCCCTTGGCGCGGGATTCGGTTCCAGCGGAGGAGGAGCTATCACACTCGCCCTAGCCCTTAACGAATCCCTCGACCTGGGCTTGTCCTTCCTTGAGGCGACTAGGGTGGCCCACGTCGCCGAGATCGAGTGCAGGACCGGGCTCGGGACGGTCTTCGCCGCTGTTGTAGGGGGGTTCGGGGTGCTCTACAAGCCCGGGGCTCCAGGCATAGGAGAGGCCACAAAATACGACCGGAGTGACGAGCTGTCTGTCGTCTACCTCCACTTCGGCCCTATGGCCACGAAGGACGCCCTCACAGACCCTGCGGTCAGGAGGAAAATAAACGAGCTGGGCGGTAGGTACGTGGACCGCATCTGGGAGGACCTGCGCCCGGATCTCTTCATGGAGCTATCCCGGAGCTTCACGGAGCACGTGGGCATCTACTCACCCCGGCTCAGGGCTGTGCTGGATGCGGCGGACAAAGGGGGGGTACCATGCACTATGGCGATGTTTGGGGAGGTCGCCTTCTCGCTCGTCTCCAAGGACGAGGCAAAGGAAGTCGCCGAGGTTCTGAGAGAAGCCGTTCCCGGGAGAAGAGTAGAGGTAGTGAGGGTCGAGGAAAGAGGAGCCCACCTGACTCGTTAGGGAGAGTTAGCTCACTCTGAACGCTTTTTGACGACTCTCAGACATGGTGAGAACCGCCTCATCAGTTCTGAATGCTAGAATAATTGTGGATAATATTAAGTGTTAAGGAAGAGCGTCTATATGTTTATCTGGAAAAGGATCTCGTTTATGTAATGGGGCATGTAGGACGGTCTCGGAACCTTCCTGGCCATCACTCGGAACTTGTCCACTGAGTCGCATTTGAACATGGCCGCGTAGTTCCACTTCACATTCATCGGGCCGTAAACGCCCATGTATTCGATGTCCTCCTCCTCACATGATTTCTTTATCTTATCTACCCATTCTCCGAGGTCTTTCCGGCTCCCGGTCCAGTCGAAGTACAGGATAATAATCAAAGGCATTCCTTCTCCCCCTAATCAAATATGTCTAAGATATATTAGTTCCGATTACCCGAGTCCGCCCTGACGACGCAGACCACCCAACAAAACGATTATTAGCCTTGGTTTAACCTATTCACCGACAGTGATCACAGATGTATAACGAGGATATATTCAACTCGATGACGATCGAGGGGATGCTCGCCGCCCCTGGTAGAAAGTGGCACCGAGACCCCCCTGACGTCATCCCCTTATGGCTGGCGGACCCTGACTTCCCGACGGCGCCTGGAATCAAGAAGGTCCTTCTGAACGCGGTCCATGATGAAACCTTCCTCTACGGATCGTCCCTCCCCGCGATGGAGGCGGCGGCTGAGAAGCTCAAGAGGGTCAACGGTGTTGAGGTCCCCCCCGAGAACGTGATGATGACCCAGGGAGTGATCCCGGGCATGTGGCTCGCGGCGAGACATGCCTGCAGGGAGGGCGACGAGGTCATCGTCACAAGCCCGATGTACGGCCCCTTCTACACGGCCACGGAGGTCACCCGTAACAGACCTGTCCACTGGAAGCTTGAGATGGAGGAGGGCTACAGGTTCGACGTCGAGAAGCTCAAAGAACTCATCACACCGAAAACACGACTCATCTTCGTCTGTAACCCTCACAACCCGTGCGGCAGGGTGATGACTGAGGAGGAGCTGAAGGGGATCGCCGACGTCGCTGTCGATAACAAGATATTCGTGATGGTCGACGAGCTCTGGGAGGACATCATATACGACGGCAGGAGGCACATCACCCTTGCCTCCCTCAACCCGGAGATCGCCAATTTAACGATCACAAGCTGGGGATTCAGCAAGACCTGGGGCATCCCCGGCCTACAGATAGGCTACCTCGCCACAACGAACAACGTGATAATGCAGAACCTGCGGCAGCTAGCCAGGGGAGTGCTGAGGGGCACCAACACCCTCGCAATTGCAGCCGCTCCCGTCATACTCGGTGAGGGCTTGGACTACTGGAAGAGGGACATGATCAAGCACCTGGAGAAGATAAGGGAGCTCTGCTACAAGAGGTTCAGCGAGATGGGGAACATCATCACCCCCAAGCTCGAGGGCACATACCTCATGTTCCCCAAGTTCGACTACGGCATGACTAGCGACGAGATGGACAAGTTCCTCTTCGAGAAGGCGAGGATACGCCTGAACCCCGGCAGCCACTTCGGCCCGAATGGCGAGGGGCACATGAGGGTGTTGACGGCAACCAGCGAGTCCATCATGAACGAGGCCCTCGACCGGATGGAGAAGGCCCTCGCCACGCTCAAGTAGCCACAGATCCACATTTGGGACTCCCCGAATCTCCTTTTTTTAAATTTCCTTTTCAAGCCTGAAAATAGGTGATTGGCACTAAGGCTGATGAAGTACGAGGATACTGATTCTTAGAATACGAGCTTAGATCAGGGCTTGCTGAGGGCCCTCATCTTCTTCCCGGAGCTCGTTAGCCCCCTGTGTGCGCGCCCCTTCTGGCCCTTGGAGGACTGCCTCGGCTTCGGGACCCTGAATCCCTCCCTCCTGGCTTCCTCGACCCACTCCTTCAGGCTCGAAACGTTCTCACCGTAACTGGTGCTCCGCCTCTGGTCGACCGGGACGCCGATGTGGCGGGCCTCGGTGACGTTCAGCCCCACCTCCTCAAGCTCACCGATGGAGAATCCCTTGCCGGTTCTCACCTTTCGACCACGCCTGATGATGGGGGAGATCATTCTGACCAAGATCTGTCACCTGTAGGACTTCTGCTTCTTCGCCCTTGCGCCAGGGCCACCGAACTTCTTCGACTCCTTGCGCCTGGCGTCCCCGGCAAGCATCGTCCTGTCGTACTCCAGGTATGTGCTCCTGAGCTTCTTGCTCTTCGTCCACTTGACTAGGCCCTGGGCTATCCCCATCCTGACGGCCTCGGCCTGGCTCATGTAGCCTCCTCCGTGGACCTTGGCGCTTATGTCGACGCCTTCAGCCGCATCCCCTGCGAGCATCAGGGACTCCATGATCTTGGCCTTGGCCAGATGTGGCTGGTGGAGGTGGATGGGGGTGTTGTTGATTCTGACCCTACCCTTACCCTCCGTTATGACGACCCTCGCCTTCGAGGTCTTCCTCTTGCCCACGGTGAGCAGAGCCTTTCTCCTGGACGACATGAGCCTTAAACCTTCCATCCTATGTTCTTCGCTATCTCCCCGATGGTGACGTACCTTCCCCTCAGCCGTTCGAGGTGGGCATCCGGCAGGCTCTCCTTCGAGGTCTTCTCAAGCTCCTCGGGGACGCCGATGTGGACCCTAAGCCTCCTGTAGGCCTCCCTCCCCCGGGTCTTCCTGTAGGGGAGCATGCCCCGTATGGTCCTGCGGACGATGGCGTTGGGCCTCCTATAGTGGATGGGCCCCTTCCTGCTCCGCCCGCCAACACCGAGGAACTCCTTCCTCTCGTTGATCACCCGAAGCCTCTTCCCTGAGACCACCACGTCCTCGGCGTTGACGATGTCTATGCGCTCCCCCATCAGGAGCCTCTTGGCCACGATGCTCGCCATCCTCCCGAGGATCAGGCTATCGGCGTCGATGACGGTTCTGCCCTGCACGCTCATCCCATGTTCCTCTATCTCGGCTCAGGTCCCGAATTGCGTAGACTCTGAAAACGTATTGGATTATAAAGGTTTTCACAACAATAGAGACCGTCGTCCCAACCAATCCTGAGTGAGAAATGGGACAAAATGCATCTGATTAAACTGGATCGAGGCATGACTCTTTTAATAGATGGTGAACCTTTGACAGGCTTGATATCGCCTTGTCCAAGTGGGGGGAGCTCGCCAACTGGCTCTACGGGGACCTGAGGCGGGACAGCGGCTTCTGGTATTCCCATACGCTCTGGGAGATAGACGGTCTGACGGAGGAGCAGCTCTACTGGGTCCCTGACCCCAACAGCCTCTGCATCCTCTGGCACGTCGGCCACATCGCCCACAGGGAGAGGACCCACATCGGGAGATTCCTGCAGGGGCTCAAGGGGGAGTTGATACCGCACAGGTACGAGGTCTTCGGGCCCAGGTGGGTGTCGCCTGGGGAGATCAGGGAGTCCATCGACAGCGTGGAGGACGTCCTGGAGTGGGTCGCCGGTGTTCGGGATGAGAGTAGAAAGTTCATCGCCTCCCTTTCAGAGGAGGACTTCCGAAAGGTGCCTCCGACATCCGAGTTCGAGATGAGCGCCGCCCACTGGGTACTCATCACCGTCGCCCACACGGCCCTCCACATAGGCAAGATACAGTCGCTTCGAGCCATGGTGGAGGGCAAGAAGGAGAGGCCATGCTAGCTGGACGATACAAGTTTTAATTACGTAAACCATCAACCGTATTCCGAAGAGCTATCCGTGTCTTAGGTTGAACGAGGAATGGGTAAATTGATAGAGGAAAAAAGGACGCTCACCGTCGACGACCTCGCAAAGATCAAGACTATTGGCGAAGCAAAGATATCCCCGGACGGCGAGAAGGTCGCCTACACCATAAGATCGATGAACCTTGAGGAGAACAGGTTCGAAACCGACATCTACCTAGTAAAGACCGTGGGAGGCGAGTCGTCAAGGCTGACAGAGGACGGTAAGAGCAGACTCCTAACATGGGCCCCTGACGGACGGAAGATCGCCTTCGTCCAAGGAGTCGAGGACGGGAAGAAGAGGATCTCGACGATAGGCCTCGACGGCGAGAACAGGAGGAAGGTGCACGACTACGAGGTGAGCAACGCGAGCCTCGGCGTCTTGACCGTCGGGGAGACGATCCAGTGGTCGCCAGACGGCTCGAAGATCGCCTTCCTGGCCACCCTCGAGCCCCACGACAAGGAAGCCAAGATAAGGGTAATCGACCGCCTCAAATACAAGGCATTCTACGGCGACTCCGACATGAGGAGGAGGCACATCTTCGTCACCTCGCCCCTCGGAATCAAGCCCCCCAGGCAGATAACCTTCGGCGACTACGACGAGCACTCCATCGCCTGGTCCCCAGACGGGAGGGAGATCGCCTTCATCTCCAACAGGACGGGGAAGGCGGACATGAACATGCACCTAGACATGTACGCCGTCGACATCATGAGCGGGGAGACTAGGAGGATAACTGAGAGCGTCGGAGCGGAGTACTACCCTACATGGTCGCCGGACGGATCGATGATCGCCTGCCTGGCGACGACGAGGGGGAACACGAGCAACGAGAGCACCCCCGAGGACAGGCACGTCTGGGTGGTTGACAGGGACGGCGGTGATCCGAGGGATCTCACAGGCGAGTTAGACAGGGCGTGCGGCGGCCCCCTCAACTGGACTCCCGATGGGAGGCGTATCTTGTTCACTGCGTCCGACCGTGGCAGGGTACCCGTATGCTCCGTGTCTCCCAGGGGTGGCGACGTGGTGAAGGTTCTGGACGGGGACAGGGGCCATGGCAAGGTCAGCGTGGCCCAGTCCGGGGATAGGATGGTCTACACCTACACGGATCCCAAGACCCCGGAGGAACTCTACTCCGCGGATCTCGACGGGGGAGACGTTGTCCAGCTGACGAGGAACAACGCCTTCATGGAGGAGGTTCATCTGGACTGGCCGGAGGAGTTCAGATTCAAGGCATCGGACGGTCTAGAAATCCAGGGCTGGATCTACAAGCCTATGGGTTTCGACCCCCAAAGGGTCTATCCGACCCTCCTGAGCATCAAGGGAGGGCCCTCCGGGATGAGGGGCTACACCTTCTACTCGGGCCTCCAGCTGCTACCGGCCTATGGCTATGTCCAGGTCGCCATCAACTACAGGGGGAGCTCCGGCTACGGCCAGGCCTTCACCGACGCAGTCGTCGGGGACATGCTGGGCGGCGAGTGCAGGGACAATATGGAGGCCTTGGACCATGTCATAAAGACGAGGAGCTTCGTCGACCCCAATAGACTCGGGGTCTGGGGCGGGAGCTACGGTGGCTACCTGACCAATTGGATAGTCACCCAGACGAGCAGGTTCAAGGCAGCTGTCGCCATCTCGTCCATCAGCAACCTTTTCACCCAGTGGGGGGCATCTGCCATCCCCTCCTGGGTCGAGGTGGAGATAGGCGGCCTCCCCTGGGAGAAGATGGACCTGATGCTGAGGCAGTCGCCCATCATGCAGGCAGACAAGGTGAGGACGCCCGTACTCTTCCTCCACGGGGAGATGGACTACGACACACCCATCGTCGAGGCGGAGCAGATGTTCGCAGCCCTAAAGAAGCACGGCGTCGAGACGGTGATGGTCAGATACACCGACGACGGCCACGGCATCCGCATGAAGCCGGTGAACACCCTCGACTCCATGAGGAGGGTCGTGGCATGGTTCGACAAGCACCTTAAAGGGGTTTCCAGCACAACCTAGCAAACATTAAAATTTCATTTTTTAACAATTTATAGTGTATGATTTTAGAGAAGATCAAGTCTAAGGTCGTATCCCACCTATCGTACTTTATTGGCTCGGGGAGCGAGGCCGTCGTCGTCGACCCGAGGAGAGACTGTCAGGTCTACATCGACATAGCCCAACGTGAGGGCATGAACATCAGGTACATCTTCGAGACCCACAGGAACGAGGACTACGTCATCGGCTCCAAAGAGCTGGCCAGCCAAACTGGGTCGGAGATTTACCACGGCCCCTGGCCGGATTTCGATTACGGCAACGTCGTTGGGGACGGTCAGGAGTTCCGTGTTGGGAAACTGAAGGTGACAGCCATCCACACCCCCGGCCACACCCTCGGCTGCGTGTCTTACGCGGTGACCGACCTAGACTCAGGAGATGCGCCGGTGCTGGTCTGCACCGGGGACACATTATTCGTGAACGATGCCGGACGAACAGACTTCGCGGGGCCCGAGCATAGAAGGGAGTGGTCTGAGAAGCTCTACGACAGCATCTTCAACAAGCTCTTGCCGCTGGGGGATCAGGTCGTCATCTGTCCCGCCCACGGATCGGGCTCCGTCTGCGGAGGTCGGATCGCCGACAGGGAGCTAAGCACGCTGGGACTTGAGCGCCTCATGAACCCCCTTCTCCAGATGTCGAGGGAGGAGTTCATCAAACTCAAGGAGGAGGAGCACCACGAGTATGCCCCATACTTCAAGATGATGGAGAAATACAACGTGGAGGGAGCACCCTTCGTAGGCTACGGCCCAGACCTGCCGGCCTTGAATCCCGGTGAGTTCCAAGAGAAAATAGAGCAGGGCGCCGTCGTGGTAGACACCAGGTCGCCTCCAGCCTTCGGAGCCGGCCACATCAAGGGCTCATACAGCCTCGCCCTCATGAGGCTCGGGCTCGGGGGATGGGTGCTGCCATACGACAGGCCGATACTATTTGTACTGGGCGACCAGAGCCACTTGGATTTCGTCTCGCGGAGCTTCATGAGGATCGGATACGACAACCTCGGAGGCTACCTTGTCCCAAGCATAGTCTCCTGGTACAAGGCAGTCATGCCGTTAGAGTCGCTGGACCTCATGACCGTCACCGACCTGAAGGAGAAGGTGAGCGAGGAAGAGGGCTGGGTGGTCCTCGACGTCAGGAGCAGGGACGAGTGGGTCGAGGGGCATATCGAGGGCAGCCTAAACATCTACGTCGGTCTACTGGAGGGTCGTGTGGACGAGGTTCCTGAAGGAAAGAGGGTCGCGGTGATGTGCAAGTCGGGGACCAGGTCGAGCTTCGCATCGAGCATCCTTCTCAGGGCTGGTCGGGTGAACATCCACAACGTCCTAGGCGGCATGGACGCCTGGAAGAAGGCTGGCTACCCCATGGAAAAATGACCCATACCCGCTCCACCATCTCACAGGGCCGGACCTACCTCTAGTTTTTTATCTATTTTCAAAGTAGTTGATGAGATTGGTTTCGGCCAACGCCGAAGAGGTCAACTGGCATCTTAGGAGTATGCGGAAATGTTAGGGGAGCAAGCTTGGATATTCGGGATAGTGTTCGCCTTCTATATGGTAGTTCTCATCGCCATAGGCTATCTTTCGGCGAAGAGGGTCCACACCGTGGAGGACTACTACGTTGCGGGTAGGAACATCGGTCCGGCCTTGCTCGGAGTCCACTACGGCACCGTCTACTTCAGCTCGGTGCTCATGGTCGGTGGCGGCGCATATGCCTACAGGTTCGGCCTCGCGACCCTCTGGATAGCCGTCGGCAACACCATCCTCGGGGCCTTCCTGCCCTTCCTCCTCTTCGGCGGCAGGATCAGGAGCTTCAGCGAGGTCCTGGGCGCCCTCACCCTCCCCGACTTCTTCAGGGAGAGGTACCAGTCAAAGTTCCTGCATGTCTGGACCTCCATCCTCACGGTGGTCTTCATGACGGTCTACCTCGTCTCCGTCTTCATGGGCGTCTCGTACATCTTCAACGCGACGATGGGCCTCAGCTACACCATGAGCCTCGTCATCACCGCGGTCATCGTCGGGTTCTACCTCGCCTTCGGGGGGACAATCGCCTGCGTCTGGAACGACTTCATCCAGGGGACGGCGATGGCGCTGGGAACAGTCTTCCTGACCATCATGGTCATCTCCTACGGAGGTGGCTGGGGCAACATCACCCAAGGCCTCGCCCAGATCGACCCCGGCCTCGTGTCCTCGCCTGGGGTCTGGGGCTTCTGGGGGCTCTTCTCCTACGTCATGGTGACGAGCATCGGCCCTTGGGGCCTCCCCCAGTCCCTCACCAGGTTCTACATGATGAGGGACCCGAAGGTGGTGAGGTGGGGGATAGTCTTCGCCACCCTCTTCTGCATCGCGATGACGGGCTGCTCGTACATCAACGGGGCCTCGGCGCGCTACGTCTTCGACTTAAACCAGATAGCCTTGCCCTTAACCACCTCAGGGAGCCCCGACTACGACGTCGTAGTCCCCAGTCTCATAATGATCGTGCTGCCGACAGTTATCGCGGCAGTCTACCTCTCGGCCGTCATCGCGGCCTCCCAGTCGACGGCGGACGCCGTCATCCTCATGGCGAGCTTCGGTCTCGCGAGGGACATCTACCAGAGGCTCGTTAACCCGGAGGCCGACGACGATTCGATCCTCAGACTCAGCAAGATCAGCACGGCCGGAGTCACATTCGTGGGCCTCTTCCTCGCCTACTTCAGGCCCAAGATGATACTCGACCTGGCGATGATCGCTTGGGCGTGCCTCTCCGCGGCGATCATGGCGCCTTTCATCTACGGCATCTTCTGGAGGAAGGCGACGAAGACCGCGGCGATATTCACGTCGGTCTCGGCCTTCCTCCTCGCCGTCGTCTGGGGACCTTGGTTCCTCAACAGGCCGTACAACATCCACGAGTTCCTCATGAGCCAGGCCTTCGCATGGATATCCTATCCGATAGTGAACTACATAGCCCACCAGAGGGGCCTGGGAACAGTGAAGGAGGACCTCGTGGAGAGGCTCTGGCAGTCCATCCAGACATGAACCCATATGATTCAGATGGGGATCACAGGCTTCTCGTATCTGGGGGCTACTGGGCTGTTCCTCTCAAGGTATTCCACGAGGGCTTCGACTGCTCTTACATCCAGATTCTCCCTGTTAATACCGTATTTGGAGGGTACACCCTGGGTCGTGAGGAAACATGCGCGATATACTCTCCTCATTTCTAGCCTCTTCCCGCCCACGAAGAAGTCCTGTATCCGAAGTCCTTCAGGGTTCTCGACCTTGAAGTAGATGTTCAATCCGGAGCAGCGCTTCACGTATCCGCCCATCTGGTTGTAAGGGTTGCGTGAGAAGGTGTGCTCGAGGTTCTCCTCCATCATCCTCCAGAGCTCCTCACCGGTCAGCTCACAGACCGAAACGGGGGGGTTGGTGGGCACGATATTCCAGATGTCGTTCACGGTAACGGGACCTGGGACCACAGGAGCACCGTAGCGCCAGCCATTGGAGAAGGCCAACTCGGCCCCGGTGTACTCCATCGCAGAACCAAGGAGCAGGTTGTCCATCGTCGACTCGAGGACCCTGCCCCTGTTGAGGGATGTCTTCGTGCTACCAACCACCGTATCGAGACCGTCCCTGTGAGATCGCAGGGCTCTGTCAATCATACCCTCGACGTCGGGATCTGGCTTGATCGACTCCTCGACGGTGATGAGCTCGTGGCGGAAATCCTTCACCCCCCTGTCCGATACATTGAGGTCTAACCTCCCGATGAATGAGCCATGGCAGCCCGACTGGATGACTATCGCCCCGTTGACGACGACAGCATCATATACCCTGTTGTGGGTGTGGCCACTCAGTAGAACGTCTATACCATCGACTTCCTCTGCAAGCTGTATCTCCTGGGGGTAGCCGAGGTGGGAGAGCACGACGACCAGGTCTACCCGTTCCTCATCGCGAAGCTTCTCTATGTAACCCGGTAGCTCCCGTCTGCCCAGGGTGAACCGGAGGCCCTTGCTGAAATGAGAGGGCATGGTCTTGTCCACGATGGTTGCGGCTACCCCGATTACGCCTATGCTCAGGCCGTTGCGCTCGATCACCGTGTACGGCTGGTATGCCAGTTCTCCGTCTTTCTCCCTGTAGCAGTTGATGGCTAGCATTGGGTAGTCGAGTTTGCCCGCGACATTCTCGAACTGCTTGGGACCGTAGGCGAACTCCCAGTGGGCTGTCATCCCGTCGAAGGCGAGGTGGTTCAGCAGGGGGATCATCCTTTCTCCCTGGCTGTCTACCGCGGCGAAGGTACCGTGGATCGTGTCCCCGTTGTCCAGGGCTAGGACAGACCCGGGGCGCTCCCTTCGGATCTCGTTGAACAGCGTGGCGATCCGGGCATACCCACCAACACTCCTATACACCTCCCTGTCTCCCTCCCAGAACAGCTCGGGATGAATCTCGAAGTAGCCATGGCTGTCGTTGAGCTGGAGAATCGTTAGATCCTTTCCCTCGGCCATAGAAACCAACGAGATCAATGTTGAGGGCTTTCTTAAACTATTACTTTCTCATTGATATCAACGTTTAAATCGGGTCGATCTCTTGATACCCCGGGTTCCTTTTGAGGTCTTAGCGGACCTTTGACCCCATAGATCAAGGAGAGAAGATGTATTGAAGTGCATCCTCTACTGGGAGATCGACCTGGACAGACTCGACGAGGCCTTAGAGAAGCTGAGTAAGGTTGTACCGGACGAATCCGGTAAGTATCCGAAGAAGCTGAGCGAGAGCTATGCTCTGGGCGGGCAGTTCAAGGGGTTCAGGCTGGTTGAGGCGACCCCAGAGCAGCAGATCAACCTCATGGTCAACGTCATGCCGGAGATGCGGGTCAAATTCGTGCCCATAACCGAGTTCCCCAGGCTAGTCCAAGCCTACAAGAAGAAGTGACTAGAACCGTCTCTATACCTTTTTTCAATCTCACTTGTTAGAATGGTTTAATACTCGTCAACTCGTTCCCATCCAAGTGGTCATTTTATTGGAGATCTTTGATATCGATGTTGATTCCTTCGACGAGGTCGTCAAAGGTTCCGATGTCACGGCAGTGCTGGAGTTCTGGATAAGGTCGTGCTCCTTCTGCCAAAAGTTCAAGCCGGTCTACGAGAAGCTTCCCGGCATATACGGCGGGCGAGTCAAATTCTTCAGGATGAACATGATGAAGAGCATTGAGAATCTGAGGCTCGCTGAGGGCATGGGAGTGGAGCAGACACCCACGACGAAAGTGTTCTGCGGGGGCAGGGAGGTCGGCGAGATCGTGGGTTTCAAGCAGCTGGACGAGACCGTCAAGGACCTAAACACAATACTCGACTCCAAATCCTGCAGGTCATAGCACCTTTTAGATAACGTTTTTACTATACCGATCTAGATTTTCAAACATGTTTCCTCTCGGCATTTATCCGTACATCGTCGGAGGGCTGATCATCGGCATAAGTGTCTCGTTCTCCTATATCCTGACTGGGATCCACTCAACGCAGAGCAGCCTCTTCAGCTCGACCCTGTCATACTTCTCTAAGACACCATACTTCCAGAGGAAGACCTACCTAGACTCCCGGGAGTGGCGACTCTTCTTCGCCGCCGGAGTCATCCTCGGCGCCCTAGTATACACGATTACCGTCTCACCCGATGGCTTCTGGGTTTCTTCGGTCCAGTGGTGGCGACTCGTAGTAGGGGGATTCCTAGTGGGATTCGGAACTAGACTCTCCAGCGGCTGTACCTCGGGCCATGGTATAAGCGGGATCGCTTCACTCTCCACGACCTCGCTTTACGCGGTCATCACATTCATCGCCGTCGGCATAGTCGTGGCTCATTTAACGCAGCTCTTGGGAGTGGTGCCATGAACAACAGGAACATAGTCCTCCTCGTCGGAGGCATCATCTTCGGCTTCGGGCTGGCCTGGGGTGGTATGGCGAAGCCGGAGATCGTTCTCAGCTTCCTGCAATTGAAGGACTATGGCCTAGTCCTTCTCATGGGCTCCGCAGTCGCCATAACCTTCGTCGCCGTAAACATCGTCCCCAGGTTCATGGAGAAGCCCCTCCTCGGCGGCGAGTTCAAGCCCAGGACGAGAGTCCTAAGCAGGAACACGATACTAGGGGCGATCGTCTTCGGCGTAGGCTGGGGCCTGTCTGGCCAGTGTCCCGGCTCCGCGCTATCGAGCCTGGGGGTAGGGAACTACCCGATCCTCATAGGAATGATCTCGATGTTCGTTGGCGCCTACGTGATGGGAAGGTACTTCGGATAGGATAATCCTCCTTTTTCCGTTGTAGTCCCTCCACATGTATGGGTGTAATCACATGAAGATGGGCTGCTACCATCCACCTCCATACCAGTGTTCGTGGGGTACCATGATTACAGGTTGGAGGACTTCCCCATCAAACGGTGCCAGTTCTCGAGACCGCGATGATAGGGACATTGGAGCTTGCCTCAAGCTCACCCCTAAGGGCTTCGACCCAGGTCCTCCCCCGACGTCGTAACAAGCACCAGGTCGGGTTTGACCTGCTCTAAGACCTCTTCCAGCTGTCTGGGAGTCAGCTCGTTGTGATAATCAACTTCCTGTATGACTCCTTGCTCCAGAGCAAGTGGGTTCTCCCGTGGATCCACGGTCACCACTATGATGTCGGGATTCTTCTGAAGCTGGAGGAGGACCTTCGTCCCAATCCTTCCCGCGCCCACAACTAACACGATCAATTTATCAACCTCCTTGTGGCACCCAAAGTTGTTTTTCTACAGCATTTCCTCTAAGATTAAACTTCATCATATCCACCCAAATAAAGTTATGACGTAGAATAAGGCAGTCAGAGCCAGGGCGCTTACTATAGTCAGGATGATACCGAACCTGATCATGTCTCCCCGCTCGACTATGCCAGTCGCTGAGATGAGGGCCATCCTCCCGGACGCCGATGGGAGGGCGTAGCCGAAAGTTGTGGCAAGAGTAAGGGGGATGACCAGCTGCAGGATGTTCAGCGTCGGGTCCTGCCTTGCAAGGCCTATCATCATGGGCGTGAAGACGGCTGCAACAGTAGCGTTGTTTATGATGTTTGTCAGCAGCGCCGATGAGAAGACGATGATGAGGAGGCTCACAATAAATGGTGGGTGGGTAATCAAGAGCGCTATGGGGTCGGTGAGCCACTCAGTGGCTCCTGAGAGCTTCATAACCTCACCCAGGGTGAGTCCTGCGCCTATAATGAACAGCATCCCCCAGCTTACGTCCTTCACATCGTCCCAGACAATTATATCCCTCATGGAAAGGTAGGTAACGGCAAGCATCGAGACCACCGAGGGCGACATCACCGTCTTCGGCAGGCTGAATAGGATTTCAACATAGGGGCCGGCTATCCACAACACAATGGTCAAGACCAATACCCCCATGATCTCCCACTCCACAGGCCTTATAGGCCCAATGCTCTTGACCTCGTCTTGGGCTATGGCTATATCAATCCTGCTGAGACTCACCTTGACAAGCTTCGGGAGTAACCACCAGGTTATTGGAAAGATCACTGCAAATGAGGGCAGACCGTATTTCACCCAGTCCATGAAGGTCCACTCCCTTATCTCTGCTAGGAACCCCGATGCGACGGCATTAGAGGCAGAACCCGTTATCGTCACCATTCCACCCAGGCTGGCGGCGTACGCGATTCCTAGCACAAGAAGCAATGTCACCTCACTAGCCTTCTCCTTGTCATCTATCCGGTTTGTTATGGTCATCGCAACCGGTATCAGGACCGCTGCTGTGGCGGTGTTCTCCATGAACATGGAGAGCAAGGAAGCTATCGCCATCAGGCCGAGGAGGAGCCTGTTCACATCCCCACCAGAGGCCACGATGGATCCTAGGGCGAACCTCCTCGTAATACCGTGCTTCCTCAGGGCCTCAGCTATGAAGAGGCTGCCCAGAATCAGGATTACTATCGGCCTTGATAACGCCTGAAAGGCCTGGTCAGCGTCCGCTACTCCGAGCACCACCATTGAGACGAAGACAATAAGGCCTGCGAAGGGAAGCGAGACAGGCTGGAGGGTGAATATGCTGCTCGTGAACACGAAGGCAGCAATCGCCCTTTTGCCTTCGGGAGAGAGCCCCTCAGGTGTTGGCAGCATCAAGGTCAGTATGGTGAGAGCGAGAACGGCGACTATGCGGACGTAGAGCCGGCGCTGCATCCCAGTTTATCTGAAGAAGAGGAGTTCTAATAAACCATTCAGGTCTCAAGGGATAATTGGGTAAGAAAAATGGGTTAGCTCTCCCTCACGAGGATCTGCCCGGGGGTCGCTCCCGTGTGCTTCGAGTTCTCAACGACGGGTGTCCCGTTGACGAAGACATAACTTACGCCCTCCGGGTAGCTCCTAGACTCCTCGGGCTTCCCAACGATCCTCAACCCCTGCCAGTCCAACAGGACTATATCGGCATAGGAACCTACCTTGAGCACGCCCCTTCCCTTGAGGCGATGGAACCTTGCGGGCAGCGTGGCGCACTTCTGGACGGCTTCCTCCATAGTCAGAAGACCCCCGTCCCTAACGTACCGTGTCAGGAACTTGGTGTATCCTGAGTAGGTGTCCGGCAGGGGAATCGAGTAAGGAGGATTCCTCCTCTCCCACTTGTCGTCGCAAACGGAGACGTCGAGGCCGATGGAGCAAGCCGGGTGCCTGAAGAATACAATCATCTGCTCCTCGATGCCCCGGTAGTCCTTGTGGCTCCCCCTTGATTCGGGGTCCTCGACGATGAGGTCGCAGAGGGTGTTCCACGGATCTATCTCCAGCTTCTCTGCAACCTCCGCAAGGGTCCTGTCCTCATACTCGGCGTTGTCGTGCTTCGTTATCTTCAGGTTCTCGGCCCAGTGGGCGGCGTTGAGGCAGGGGTTGATGACGACCCTCTGGAAGAGCTTCCCTGTCTCTATCTCCTCCCAGGCCCTGCTCCTGAAATCCTCGAGACTCAGCAACTCCGCCAGCCTCTCCCTTGAGCCGAGAAGCCTCAGCCACTGTGTGAAGTGAACGCTGCAGAGATAGGGCAGGGGCTCCCAGCACTCCCAAGGTATGCAGTCGAAGCTAACCTCCAGCCCTTCCTGGATCGCCTCGTCGATAGGCTCCACCGTCGCCCTTCCGACGGCCTCCCCTATGGGGGGAGTCATTGGCGGTATCGTATGCCATCCTGGCGCAATGTGGGCTATGTTCATCCTGACACCCGTCTTCCTGCAGGTTTCTAGGACCTCCAGTATGCCCTCTTGGGGCTCTGCGTACCCCGTGCCCAACTTTATATCCCTGCGGCGCCCCGTCCTCCTCCAGTGGGGAACGTAGATGCCGTCGTACTCCCTGAGCACTGCTACGCACTCGTCCATCTCCGACCTGTCCGCGAAAACGTCGGGGTCGTAGTCAAGGCCCGCAGACATTCCTAGGCAGCCATCCTCAATAGCCTCCCGGATGAGGGCCTTCATCTGGCCCAGCTCCTCCGGGGTGGACTGGCGCTTGTAGTCCCTCCCCATAACCTTGTACCTTATCGTACCGTGACCGACGAGGGGTGCGTAGTTCAGCGAGAAGCCCTTCCCCCTGATGAAGTCGAAGTACTCGGCCATCGTCCTCCAGTTGATGGTCCACCCGTACTTCTCCTCCATGAACTCGTTAACGGTCTCCAATGGGAAGAGAGGGTCAGGGCGGTGATACAGGTAGGGGAAACGCTCGAAAAGCTCGTCCGAGAGCTCCCCAGGCGGCCTAACGTACTCCCCAAGAGGAGCAGGGGAGCCACCGCACTGGCCAGCGACGACTGTTGTACAGCCCTGCATCACTGCGCTCTCGCAGAGAGGATACCAGGCTAGGTTCGCATCGGCATGGGAGTGGGAGTCGACAAAGCCGGGCATCGCGACGAGGCCCATAGCCTCCACAACATTGGCGGCGTCTCCTACGACTTCTTTGTCCACTGCAGCTATTTTGTCACCAATTATTCCTATCGAACCGACGTAAGACTTGTTAAAGCCGTCCACGATCTTTGCATCCCGGATAAGTATATCAAATTCCGCTGTCATGGATGAAAGGAGGGCATAACTCCTAAAATAAATTTGTAGTCAGTGGCCTGGATTGCTCTATATCTCAGTTCGTATCGTTCTTTTCAGACCTATATTGAGTTCGGAGGGTGTAGGTGCTTCGCTAGGAATTTGTATATCTCCCTCCTTGCCTCCTTGGCTTGTATGGTGTCGATCCTGTCGAAGACGTGACCCCCCGGGAAGTCCTCATAGATTTTATATTCGAAGTCTTTCCCAGCGGCCTTCAGCGATTTGATAAGATGCTGCACCTCCAAAACGTTGACGTCCTCATCGATAGTGTTAGTGTGGATCAAGAGGGGGGTTTGAAGCTTCTCTGCTTGCCACGCCGGCGACCTCCTCCTGTACTCGTTAACATCCTCGTACGCCGTCTTCCCTATGTGGTAATCCGCTGAGTACATGTCCCTGTACCGTTGGGTCTTATACCCCATCCTGGCTATGAGGTCGCATACCGGTACCCCGGCGAAGGCCGCCTGATAGGCCTCAGGATGATCGAATACATTCATGAGAGCGTGGAGGCCGCCATGGCTCCAGCCAAGTATCCCGACGCGCTCAGGGTCAACGAATTCGCAGTTATCCACCATCCAGTTCCGGGCCGCGAAAGTGTCCTCCACCTCCAGCCCACCGTAGTCGATGAGCTTGTAGAATCTTTCACCGTAGCCTGTGCTCCCACGGTACTCAGGCGCGATGACCAGATACCCCTGTCGTATCAGTTCCCTGATGATATGACTGTAAGAGGAGGTCATGTCGGAGTGGACACCGCCATGAGGAAAGACTAGCAGCGGGTTCCCACCTTTTTCCTTAGTTCCCTTGGGTATGAAGGTATAGCACCAGAAGACCACGGGATTCCCTGCCCCTTGAGCCGTTGGGTTGGGTATCTTACTTGGCGGTGGGCCCGTAACCCTAACCTTGTCTACTAGAGCAACGTCCCCCACCCTATGGAACCATAGGATATCGTCGATGGACTTCTGCAGTTTATGGAAGACATGGACCATACTCTGCTGCTGCAGTTTCAGCTCCTCAATATCCTTTTTGTAATCTGAATCTGACATATCCTATTAACAGACAACTAAGACCAAATAAACAACTCGACCGAGACTCACTCTAATCCTGCTTGAGTTCTTCACCTGCCAAATGTGTGACGACCTCGAGAGACAAGTTGAGGGACTGTACGGCACGGGGCATTGTCAACCCCTGAAGCACATTACTCGTCAATACAACGCCAAATGTCAGAGCAGTCATGACCTCCGAGTGAAGGAGGGGCAAACCGCTTACTCCTAGAACAAGCACCACTGAGACCGCCCCCCTAAGCCCCGACCAGAAGATGCCGAGCCTCCAGTTGCGAGGAATCCTCTTACCGCTCATCGCCTCGATGACCTCAGCCACCCCCACAACCATCAGATATCTAGCGAAAAGGATGAAACCGCTCAAGCCCAACACGGGCACCAGATACTTTCCCAGGATGTCGGGGCGGATGTTTAGGCCTATGAATATGAAGGCTATGCTTGAGGCAAGGAATCCCACGAACTCCCAGAGGGTGTCGAGCATCCCTCTCGACTCGCCCCCCAAACCACCATAGTTCCTGATTCTGTAGTTGATGATAAGCCCGGCGAGGACGGTAGCTATGACGCCACTCGCATTAAGCTCCTCCGCCAGCCTGAAGACGCCGAAGGCCGCGATAAAGGAGAGGAGAACCTCAGCAAACTTATCATCGGTCCAGCAGAAGACTGTGTGAACAATGTAGCCACCCACGACGCCCAGTAGCACGCCACCAACGACCTTGACGAGGGTCATCCTAGCTACACCCAAAGCGGTGACGGAGCCAAGGGTTACCATAGAGACGAGTAAAGAGTAGACCACGATGGCGACGCCATCGTTAAAGAGGGACTCCCCAGCGACCAAGAGTTGGAACCTCTTGATAACCCCAAGGCTGTGGAAGGTCCCTATCACGGCCACAGGGTCGGTGGGGGAAACTATGATGCCAAGGATGAAGGCCTCTGCGACATCGAATCCCAAGACGAACCTTGCGAATACAGCCACAGCCACAAGCATCAGGAGCGTACCTGCGACAGCGTAGCTGAAGATGGTGTCAGAGTCGTCGATGAGGCCATCGATGTCCAGCTGCAGGGTCTCTTGGAAGATGATAGGGGGGAGTAATAGGGACATGAAAATATCAGGTCCGAGGATGACCATCGGTAACTCGGGCGTGAAAGTGGAGATTATACCCGCAAATATTAGGGCGAGGGTTGGAGGGAATCGTAGACGCCTAGCAACCAGTGTTATAACTGTCACAATTATGAATATATTGAAGAAGGCATCGAACTGGCTGAAGGCGTTGGACATCGTCTCTTTTCTACTAATAACTGATTTTAACCTTTTGTTTTAAATTTTATAGAGTGATCAACCAATAGAATAGGAACGACCGAAAATGAAGGGGACTTGGCCAAGTTGATGTTATTATAAAAATTAAAGAAGTGTTAGCTATACGATAACTAGGTTGTCATCAGTTTTTGAGGTTAAACACCTTTATTCAATTGATGACAGGTCGACCTAGAGCAGAATTGGATAATCCGCATATTTTCAGATTTTTCTAAACAGATTGTTATTATCTTAAACTAAATTATTTTGAACCTTAAATATAGGTATGCCATCGATATGAAGAAGTACATCACGGTCACCGAGAAGCCTAATTTAAGGAACATGTTGAAGGAAATAGAGTATCCCTCCTGCTCAGCAATGCCTATAGTTATAACATTACTGGGAGATCCAATGGGCGTCAGGTTCCCACCCAGGTTCGTCCCTATCACCAAACCCCACCAGAGAACCTCCCAGGACTCGTCTAAGACGAGATCACTAACGATCGGGGCCAATGAGGTAGAGAGAGGTATGTTATCGATGATGGAGGACGCTATCCCCGACAGCCACATCATCGATATCGAGGCGTTCAGAGGCGAAGAGCCTATCAGACTGGATAGAGTCCCTGAGAGCCCTTCGATTATCCCGATCTTCCCAAGCCCATTTATCATGATGAAAAGATTGGCGAGAAAGAGAATTGTGGACCAGTCGATCTCACGGAGGATCGAGGAAGGGTCTTTCGACTGAAGCAGCATCATGAGGAATCCCCCTGAGAGAGCCACGATGGCGGGAGTAAGGTTCAGAGCCTCATAAGAGATGAAGCCAACTATAGTTAGACCCAGGACAAGGACCGCTGATAAACGCTTAATGTCCATGTGGTCAACCCTTAGGCCGCTCACCTCGATGGCCCTCTCGATCCACTCGTCGAACTCGAGATCCCTGAACTCCGTCTCGGGTTCCGGTGTGAAGTCCCTCTTGAACAGACGGATGAAGATGAAGACCGTCACGATGTAGAGGAGGAAGCCTAGAGGCATCACGTTCACTACGTAGTCCATGAAGGACAGGTTCCCCTCTATCCCGATGATTATGTTGGGAATAGACGCCATCCAGAGTGTCATTCCCCCGACGTTTATCACAATTGCCTGGAAGACCATTAGGGTCTGAGGCTTGATCTTCAGGCTCCTAGCCATGGTTATGGTGATACTTGCCATGATCAACATGGCACCGATGTTACTCACGAACACAGCTAAGATGACCGTGAACGAGAGGAGTATTACGGCGAAGGCTGTGGGGCTCTTCGAGTTCCTCATTATGTGGACAGCGAGGAGCTGGAATAGACCCGACCTCTCGGCACCCCTGACAAGGAGGAAGAGACCAAGGACGACGGCAAGTATCTCTAAATCGATGAAGACAAAGAGGTCAACAGGGCTCACAGCACCGATCAATACAAACGCAGAGGCACCTATTAGGGCAGCATAAGTTCTGTGGATCGCCTCAACGGCGATCAAGATGAAGACTATGAGAAACACTATGCTGGCCAGAGCCTGGACTGTGTTCATATCTCGGCATTCTCATCGGACTCTTCTTTTTCGGGGCGCATGGAACCCGTGAGCCTCTTGTACTCGGACATCAGCTGGTCCAAGGTGTATTTCCTAAGCTTCACAACCAGACCAAACCTGTTGCTTAGGTCCTCCTCCAGCTTCTCGAGGCGTGACATGAAATCTGTAAGTTGGGCGTTCAACTGCTCAAGCTGGGTATTTATAGCTACAACTTCGTCTTTGATCTCGTTGTTCTCCCTCTTCATAACGCTCCGGAATCTTTTCTCGACTTCTGACAGTTGCTGCTCTATCTCATCCTTGGCTATCGTCCTTATCTGTTCCTCGATGCTCATATCGTTCTTCAATCCATTCATGTTTTTATAAAGAGTTTCTATTCACTTTAAGACCCCTTTTTACGTGGGATCGTTTGCGAATAAATTCTACCTCATAAAATAATTGTGGATTTGGAATCCGCCTCATGAAATGTAGCCAAGTTTCCGCAGTCTGGCCTCGATCAGGGCCTTCTCCTCATCGCTTAGATCGCCTTTGTCCGAAGGCTCCTCCTCGTTTATCTCCAACTTTTCCCGTTTTTCGAAGGCTACGTCCTCCCTGAATATCTCGTCTAGCACTCTACCATCCATGTTATCGAGCTGCGAGATTCCGTACAAGTTGAGTAGAGTTGGAACCACATCGATTATCGACGACTTCTCGATCCTGAAGCCTTTTTTGATGTCAGGGCCTTTGGCTATGAAGACACCGTCTCTTGTATGGGTGCCCGTCCATCCTGTCATAGGGGCCCCATCAACGAAGATTTTTCCTTCGCCGACTTTGGCATCGACCTCGTATCTGCCACCATCGAGGAGGAAGACAATGTCCGGTGCCTCGCTGATATGCTGTCCAGAGTATATGTCCTCCGACCTGTAGGCCTCAATTATCACTCTCTCGTCCCCATCTATGGTCTGTGGGCTCTTAAGCTCCTTTAGGATGGACTCCCTGAGATCTTCCTTCTCCTCCTCAGGGACACACCCTTTTCCCATCCTCCCCTTGATATTCAGGTAGATATGACCGAAGTGGGGGCTATGAACACAGCTGAAGGCCTTCGTCCTCCTCCAGTTCACCCTACCCTCTAGGCGCTCATTTGAGAGGTATGTATACGTATACTTTGACAATCTTTCGAAACCTAAGATGCTACTGAGCCACTTCGAGATGGGCCTGATAAGCTTCGTCTCACCAAGATAACGATAAGTTCTCTCCACGAGGCGACCAAGTTTTATCAGGAATCCGTCGTCAGTTCGACGCTTTACCCGGAGGAAACCCCTCAGGTTGAGCCACTCGTTCACGTAGAAGGTCTTCTTCAGGCTGTCGAAACCATGGTCAGAGACGATGAATACGGTGGTCTCCTCGTCAAAGAGATCAAGTATATTGCCAATGATCCGGTCCAGCTCCTCCCAGAATGCCTCTACTATGTCCCTATCTTTCCACAGGACATGCTGGAGCCTGTCAGTGCTAGTGAATACGATCATGTAGAAATCGCAGGGGATTTGGCCGATCAGGTACTCGGCTGCGAGCCCCCTCTTCTCGGTCATCTTGTACAGGTCTTCGACGAACTCGGTGCTGTCGGAGTACTGCCACTGCGGAACATCGATCTCGTATTCTGAGACCTTGTTGTCTAGATCGGATCCTAGGGTGTCTGGGTAGCTGAACGGGCTCTTCTTTGAGGGGGTCATCATCCCGGTCACCATGAATCCATCCACCTCGTCCGGTGGGTATGTTCCTGGGATGTTCATTATCCCCGTCCTGAAACCGTACTTGTTTAGAATCCTCCAGAGGGGGGTGAAAGACTCGAAGCAGTAGCTGTTGGGTTCAACTCCGTAGCCTTTCCTCTTGAGAAGATCGAACAACCCGAGCTGTCCAGGATTCATCCCAGTTAACATGCTGACCCAAGCGGGGATGGTTACCGGTGGTAGAGTTGACTCTAATACCCCCGAGGATCCCTCCTCGATGAGATTCGCTAAGTTTGGTAGCCTGCCACTCTCCGCCATTGGCCCGAGGATGTTGAAGGTTGCGCCGTCGATGCCGATGACGACAACCCTCTTTTTGGGATCCTTCCGATCCTCAGGAGCCAGCGGACTCGTCATGACGATATTGGATTGGACAACTGGAATATAATATTGACTCCTTTATACCGCTTAGCGCAATGAATAATGATAATCTACATTCGACTTGTGTAATAAAATAACCTGCCAGTAATTCTAGGATTTTAACACTGACGTAAAGAGTTATCCCACGGTATAAAATCATGAACTGAGGTCATATCAGGGAGCAATTCTCATGGTAGCTAGCAATTTTCTTACACATAATTATATGTCTTGACATTATGGTTCTCAGCCATGCCAGAGAACTAGGTTAAAACTAGCTTCAGTTAGAGAGCTGGTATGTTCACATACCTGATTTGATTAGCATAGGATAACATCGTTAATCGATAAGAAGGATATCAAATATTTCATGTTGTCCTGAAAAAAGAGAAATGTTGGGGGGTCTTCTATACTTTCTCTAAATACGCTACGTTGTTTACTACAGAAACCTTGACCTGATTTTGGAGTTCCCTTGCCTCGATCCTCTTGTTGAGCTGTGTTCTCAGGTAGTTGGCATCCTTGTTCGCTACCTCTACTTTCACTAGGTCGTGCTCTCCGGAAAGGAAACTGTCTAGAATTGGATCATATTTACTGCCTTTCCTGTACTTCCTAGAAGGCTTCTCATTGACAGGCTTTAAATCGAACTTCACTTCGCTCATATACTTTTCACCTTTATAGTTATCAACCAGTCTCCTTTTTAAATTTACGCATACAACTAAAAAATATACTATGATACTCTATTTTCCTTTTCATCTATTAAAGTAAATGACTTTTCACTTAGAACTATTTTAAAAAATTATTCAGAGTAACTGTTATTATATCTTTACAAAGAAGGGTATCGATGATTCCTTAAATATTTGTTTTCGAATATTGGGGAGGCTTTGACTTAGGTACTGACCGCATCCTTTAGTACCTTTGAGATGGGGTTGTGATTCGGTTAGTGTCATGTTGGTCCTAGAACTAGCTTAAGTTTGAGGATTGTCGTTTTATTGGCTAATTATTCAAGTTTCACTATCAGGGTTAGTTGGAGGGCTGTGATGATAGATGGGAAAAAGGTGGCTATGTTATCGGGCGGTTTCAAGAGTCGGGTAGAGTATCGAGTTGAAGAGCAGCTTGAAGGTGGAGTGGGTCTGGCTCCTGAAAACCGGTGGAATCCCGATCAGTATGACCCTTCCGTTTCCCATTGGTATGTCTACCACTGCTGTCTTTCCTTGTAGTTTCTCCTCACCCAGGATCCACCCGCTAAGCAGGGGGTTCGACTCTGGATACTTGGCGATACTCTTCCCCTCCTTCACGGCGAAGGCTGGGCTCCGGAGGAAGAATAGGGCTTCCTCCCTATCCAGGCCGTAGGCGACCGGGTGGGTACAGTCGAACAGTCCTCGGAGTATCGAGCCGGGTATGTAGAACTCTGATGGCTCTATCCCCTCGAGTACGTTCACGGCAGGGGTGGAGAGATCTTTTATGGCGAACTCGCACGCATTGTTGACGGTTATAACTGTACCGCCGTCCCTCAGGAACTTGAGGACCTCGCCTACGCCTTGTCTGCCAAGTCCGGCTAGGTACTTGGCCGGGTACTTGGCCTCCCTGCCGTACGACCTCATCTGGGCGGCGATGCCGTCCAGTAGGAGGTCCCTGGGGTAGTCGGGAAAGAGGAGGACGTCGAATCGCTTCGATAGGCCTCCCTGCCTGATGTCCTGGGGGCTAAGGGTCTCGAAGGGGAAGCCGTGGTTCTCCAGGACGAATCTGGTCCAGCCCTCGTCTGCCGCTGAGGACCACGCCCTGTAGACACCTAGCCGGGGCCTTATGAGTTTTAATGCTTTCTCCGGAATCCCGTTGAGACCGTTGAAGCATAAATCCAGTTCCTCAGCGAGCTCCTTCATCACCTCGATGACGTCTCCGTGCCCCCTGACGAGGAAGGCACCTGGTGGGAAGCTGGCGTCTCCTACCTGTAGAGGCTCTCCTGTTCTCCAAATTTCCGCGCCGGTGTCGAGGAGACGGTTGACGGCCTTGTACGAGGTGTTCCACTCTGGTGTGAAGGCGTAGTATGATTTGTCCGCGCCTCTGATCTTTCCCTTCAGTGTTTTGAGTTCTTCTACTGGTTCGAGTTTCGCCTTGAACTCCTCAATTACCTCGTGGGCTTCCACGTGCATCAGCAGGGGTAGGGTTTGGGCCGTGACGTCGTATGGGCGTACGGGAGGCTGCTTGGGGTCGTCCCTGAGGTCGGGGTACTCCTGGATCTCGAGCATGGTCTTTGCGAATCGCCCGTATGGTTGGGCGCGGATGACGTGGGTCCCCGCGGGGTAGGTGACCCCGTCTGCCTCGAAGGGCTCAATTGCCCTGTGAACCTTCACGTCGCCGAAGATTAGGGTGTTCAGGAGTAATGCGGCAGTCGGCGGGTCCTTCTGATCCGGGGGAAAGACGTAGGCGTATGGGCTGTCCTTGGGGTCGAGCGCCCTCGTGTATAGCTCGAGGCTTCCCCTGAGCCATTTGTCCCTGTACCTCGCGGCATTTCTTAAGGTCCATTGTCCCCCCATCCAGGGATGGGGGTTGTTCCATCTCTGCTGCAGTGGGCTCAGCCCTCGCCTGCTCGTTACCTCGGACTTCTTGACCTCTATGGACGTTGCGATCTTAACGCTTGCTGCCTCGGAGAGGATGCGGACGCCCCCGTGGTAGCACTGGTAGTGTCTGGCCGGGGTCCATAGGTCGTATCCGGCTGAGCACCAGACTCCCTTCTTCCCCTCGGTGACGAGTTCGTTTAGCATCGATGTGCCGAGGAAGGCGATCTGGGACTGGAGGACGGGGTCGATGTTGGGGTCTATGGGGTCGGTGAAGGGGGGTACGAAGAGGCGGGCTCCGTTGCTCCCCATCTGGTGGAGGTCGTATACTATCTGGGGGTGCCACCTGTTATGGATCTCACGGACTGCTATCTTGGTCTCCTTCTGTGTGAACATGAACCAGTCCCTGTTGTTGTCGTGGCCCACGTACTTGTGGTACATCCATGGGGGGCTGGTTCCCTCGTACTCGGTTCCCAGGGTCTCCCTGTACCAGTCGACGACCATCTGGTGGCCATCGGGGTTGAGAGAGGGGACTAGGAGCAGCACCACGTTGTCGAGTATCTCCTTGACCTCCTCTGCGCTCTCCGATGCGAGCTTGTGAAGGAGGAGCATGGACATCTGGGAGGCTGCGATCTCGGTCGAGTGGATGCTGCAGGTGATGAGGACGATGGTCTTCCCCCCGGCGACGAGTCGGTCCGCCTCCTCCGGGGTCACGCCCTCGGGATCGCAGATCCTCATCTGGTTCTGGCGTATCTCCTCGAGCCTCGCCATGTTCTCATTGGAGGTCACTATGGCCCTGATGAAGGGGTTGCCCTCCGTCGTTTCCCCGAGGGTATCCACCTTGACTCTGTCGGATGAGGCTGATATCTTCTCGAAGTACTCGACGATCTGAGGCCAGTCCGCGAGCTTCCTATCCGAGCCTATCCTGAATCCTAGGAAATCTTCGGGTGTAATAACTTCTGACATTATCTCTCAGGTCTGAGATGTTTTAACATCGTTTTAGCGGTTTCGGGATGCGTGTTCAGAACGGGACAGTGTGATCCGTTGAATGGTATATCGATTTTTTTTATAATAAAAAAAAAGGGGGTCTGGTCCTTATTCCTCCGTCGGAGGTAGCTGGTCTAGGGGCGGTTTGAGGTCTGGAGGTAGCGGGGACTTGTAGGTGAGGCCCTCCATCCTCGCCTCCCAGTCTTCCCTGGCTGCCTTGAGTAGCTCGGGATTCATGAGGAGGTCGATGACGGTGGTGGCCATGACCTTGGAGGCGAAGATCGTGGACTTGTGGGCTATGCTGGTGCCGCCGATGGCTGTGTGCTGCCAGGAGTGGCCTGGGCAGCCGACTACGAAGTATGCGGTGCCGAACTGCTGGGTGGGTACGTTCCACGCGACGTCAGCGACATCGGATGATCCGCCTCCTCCCTTGATCTCCTCGCCGTAGGGGTCGTAGATGTTGGTGTCTATGTCGACATCGAGGAGCGACATGGCGTTGGGGAGATGGCTCCTCGCGAGACCCTTCCTCTTCTGGTCCCTCGACACCGATTTCCCGAGCTCTCTGGCCCAGGCGAGTTCCTCGTCAGTGTATGCTGGGGCTCCGATCTCCCTCATGTTGGCTACTATGAGCTCGGCGAGGGGCCTGTTAGGCATTCCGTTGTGTACGCCCGTGAGGAACTTGACCTTGTGTGTGGTCCCGGCCATCAGGTCGGCTCCCTCTGCTATCTTGAGCACCCTCTCGTAGTACTCTTCGACGAGGTCCCGGGTGGGTGCCCTGACGTAGTACCAGCTCCTGGCGTAGGGGGGTACGACGTTTGGCTCGTGCCCTCCGTCCTCGATGACGTAGTGCATCCTGGCCTCTTGGACGACATGCTCCCTCAGGTAGTTGACTCCTATGTTCATGAGCTCAGCGCCGTCGAGGGCGCTGATGCCCTGGTGGGGTGATCCTGCCGCGTGGGATGCCTTGCCGAAGAACTCGAACTTGACGGAGTTCATGGCGTTCCCACTGCTGAGCCTAGCCGAGTTGGAGGAGCCGGGGTGGTGGCCGAGGCAGGCGTCGATGCCGTCGAATACTCCATCCCTCACCATGAATACTTTGCCGACGAGGGTCTCCTCCGCTGGGCAGCCGAAGCATTTGACAGTGCCGGGTACATTGTGCTCCACCA
>SMTZ1_10000978_pt1 | contig 38801 bp, 43 predicted proteins | sample DeeMarSWOR136_30_FD_25667 | JGI IMG/M metagenome (IMG submission 25667)
ATGCCATCATCTGCCTGGGCGCGGTAATACGCGGCAGCACGCCGCATTTCGACCACATCGCCGCCGAGGTCACCAAGGGTATCGCCAAGGTCAATCTGGATACCGGGGTGCCGGTGATTTATGGGGTGATTACCACAGACACGCTTGAACAGGCGATAGAACGATCCGGCTCAAAGGCGGGTAACAAGGGCGCCGCGGCGGCCGTCAGCGCCATCGAGATGGCCAACCTGGTGAAGACGATAGGTTAGACTCGGGGGGTGCAGACAGGCGGAACGCGGTCAGCCCAGGGTCTGGCTTTTTCCAGCTGACCGGCGAGACGAAAGAGTGTGGCTTCATCACCGTAACGCCCGGCGAACTGCATGCCGACGGGGAGTCCGTCATCAGTCCAGTAAAGCGGGACGGACATAGCGGGCTGGCCGGTGGCATTAAAAAGCGGGGTATAGGCAGCAAAAACGAAAGCTCGCTCAGCGAAGACAGGTATCCCATCCAGCGTTGAGACGTCCCAGCACTTTCAACGCGATACGTTGAAATCCACTAACCACAGAATAACCTATCGGCAGGGGTAGTGCAGCATTCGTGGGAGTTAAAAGAATATCATATTTCTCAAAGAAACGCCCGACTTCACGGCCGGCAGACTGAATTAGATTGAGTGCCTTTGATAAATCCGAGGCACGGCACTTCTTTCCGAGGAGAGCCGCGACCCAGGTTTCATCCTCAAAATCCTTAAAGGAAGCTTTACGATTAAGTTCAAGCTCAGCCTGCTCGATAGCCGCCCTTGTCTCACTGCAAACAACCATCACGAAAGCATTAGCGATGGATTTATAGTCCAGTTCAGGTAACGCCTCTTCCACATTATGCCCAAGCTCTTCACATAACTTAATGGTCGATTCAAGGCCAGTAACACATTCCGCATCGACAGAATCAGAGAAAAACGGCTGCGCCGTGAAGGCGATACGGAGAATACCGGGTTCTTTACCGACTTCACTTAAAAAAGTATCGACGGGCGGTTCACAACAGTAAGGAGCGCCTGTATCGGGACCGGCGGTAGCATCGAGAATAGCGGCGCTATCACGTACCGAACGCGTGATGACATGTTCGCAGGCAAAGCCACGCCAGGCATCGCCATAATAGGGCCCCAGTGGATTGCGACCGCGGGTGGGCTTGAGTCCGAAAACACCGCAACAGGAGGAGGGTATACGGATGGAGCCGCCGCCATCACCGCCATGAGCGATGGGGACGATGCGTGCCGCTACCGCGGCGGCCGAACCGCCGCTGGAACCACCCGGAGTACGAGATAATTCCCAGGGATTATGGGTAGCCCCGTGCAACTGTGGTTCGGTAACGAATGCCATTCCGAATTCCGGGGTGTTCGTTTTACCGACAACAATGAGACCGGCATTTCTATAACGCTTTACGAGTTCACTATCGAAATCCGGCACGTAATCCTTGAAGAACCGACTGCTATTGGTTAGAGGTTCGCCTTTATAAAATGCCATGAGGTCTTTCAGCAGGAAGGGGACACCCTTGAAGGGACCCCCGGGGAGATCTGATGCAGCGGCTTCAAGAGCCTGCCCGTACATTTTATGGACGACGGCATTGAGAGATGGATTGTAACGGTCAATACGGGCGATGGCTTCCTCGACGAGTTCAGCTGGCTTCACCTGTCGGCTGCGTACAAGCTCAGCCAGACCGAGACCATCATATTTATCATAATCACTGAAACCGGCCAAAGCAGTGTTCCTCAACAGATGGCGAGTTCAGGATAAATTTCTGCTGGTATACAGCTATTCTGTACCAGAGAAGGCAGATTAATCTGTAACTTTGTAGACAGTATCGCCAGCCCTAACCCTATCCGGGACCTTGATACCAACGGAGTCGCCCGGAACTGCTTCGGTGACGTTCTGGTTATTAATCTGCATGGAACCAATCACCATCTCGATATCCGTGGTATGTCCCTTGATATGGATTTTGTCGCCTGTTTTGAGCTTACCGGTCATATCAATGCCGGCAACAACCGGGTGGGCAAAGAAATCACTTACCTTGCCTACTGCTTCCTCAGGCATTTCAGTCCTCCTTGGTCAGAATAATCGAATAAAATAATGACTTTGTTTTAGGATTATACCCCGACAAATTGGATAAATCAATATCATGTAATATATAAATATCTTTACCATACGACCTGCCCAAAGTGAATCCGTTTTTGACATAGCAACCCGAGACACATATAATTAGTTTAAATAAACTGACTCCGAGGATTTTAATTTGGCCAAGAAAAGAAAAGCGGAAACCACAGACAATGCAAATAACATCGCTATCGAGCGGATTTCACAGCGCCTCGATATGCTCGACCGGCGTCTGGATAACGTCGATTCCATCGTTACCGTAGTCGCCGAGAGGGTAATGAAACAGACGGTAACCCTGAATATTACCTGTTCCAAATGCGGACAAAGGATAGAGATAGCCCTTATAGGCGCCGAGAAACCCCCACGTTAATTACGTCAGTATGTCAATAAACCACTATCGATTAACGGCCCGTATACCGGATTGCCCCGCCTCTTCGCACGTACCAGTCTCGCTCCGATACTGCCTCTGCAGATTCACTATCCATTAAAAGAAGGAAAGCTGGAATGCCCGAGCTTGTCATTATAATAGTATATTTTTTGATAATAATCGGCATCGGCATCATCAGCAGAAAAAAAGCGCGGCGTGCCGACGATTTCTTTGTGGCGGGGAGGAAGAGTTCTGTATGGTTCGTGACGGGTTCGCTGCTGGCGACCATCATCGGAGGGTCAGCCACGTTGGCCATGGCGGGATTCGGCTACACGCGGGGGCTACCGGGTGCCTGGTGGATACTGGTGGGGAGCATCGGCCTGATAGTCCTGGGGCTGTTCTTCGCGGGGAAAGTGAGGAAGTTCGCTCTCTACACGCTCCCCGAGCTGATTGAAAAGCAATACGACCGCCGCGTGGCTTTCGTTTCATCCATACTGATAGTAATCGCCTGGATTGGCGTAATCGCCGCCCAGATTATTGCCGCGGGGACGATAATGAGCGTCCTGGACATGGGGAGCCGGGAGCTCTGGATGATTATCTTCTCCGCAGTGTTTATCCTCTACACCCTGCTGGGCGGACAGTACTCCGTCCTCCGCACTGACCTGTTCCAGACGATTATCATTTTCGGGGGGATATTTGCCGGAGTGGGCGTGCTCCTGTCAAAATTGGGAGGCTGGGAAGGATTTTACGCTTCATTACCGCAGGACATGTTCGCTTTTCCCCTCAACTCCAAGTTCGACGGGATGAACCTTTTATATTACCTGCTGATAGTCGGGCTGACGTACGTGGTGGGGCCGGACATGTACTCGCGAATTTTCTGCGCCCGGGACGATAAGACAGCCAGAATATCCACCTTCAATACCGCGGCGCTGCTCATCCCGATAGCCCTGGCGATAACCGTCATCGGCATGGGCGCTGCCGTGCTCTTCCCGCAGATAGCCGCCGAACAGGCGCTGCCGATGGTAATCAAAGAGATATTCTCACCGCTGCTGGGAGGGCTCGTCATGGCCGCCCTGCTCTGCGCGGTGATGTCCTCGGCCGATACGACGCTGCTGAGTGCCAGCACGATACTGTCGGTGGATATCATCGGCAAGTTCCATCCGGCATCCCCGGAGACAGGCATTCTGCCCCGTTCCCGCTGGATAATCCTGATACTGGGAATATGCTCGCTGGTAGTGGCGTTGCTCCTGAAGGGAATCATAAGCTCGCTGCTTTTTGCCTATACCGTCTACACCTGCGGGGTGACTTTACCGGTTATCTTCGGGTTTTTCAGGGACAGGCTTAAAATAACCGGCAACGGTGCTCTCGCGGCGCTAATCGGGGGCGGGGGACTGGGACTTTTCAGCAAGCTGGTGCCCTATCTCGACGACTGGTTTAACCTAGAAGGCGCGCTAGTCTCGGTAAAATACCTGGAACTCTGGGCACTGCTGGCAAGCGTGGTGCTGCTGTTCCTGGTGAGTTATATCGACAGGCGTGTGAGAGACCTGGGCTGACGTGTAAGCTGGATGAAGGCTAGAGTACATACCAGCATAAGAGCCGCCATATAGTAAAAAGCCGATTCGGTCCCCCATAAATCGGCGGCCAGTCCGGCCAGAATTGGGCCGACGGACATACCGACACCGAGTCCCATATTAAACATGGCCATGGACAAACCCATACCGTATTTCCTGCCCTCCTCAATTACCAGAGCCGAAGCAGAGGGTACCGCCGTGGCATCCCCGACAATAGCTATTGCCAGAAAAACCAGCATTGTCCAGAAACCAGCAGACTGAGGGATTACCAGACCGGAGACGATTATACCAATACTCCCGATGACAACAACCAGTCTCTTGTTAAACCTGTCGGCAAGGCGTCCGGTGATAATCTGAATCAAGCCGGCCCCCAGGACAAGAACCGACAATATCGTTCCGGTAAGTGATGAACTCAGGTTGAGAGCTATACTACCGAACACGGGAATGAAAGTCTGGACGATACCGCGATGGGCAGAATCACCGACCTGGAAGCTGAAAAGCCCCCAGGATAATCTACTGGACGCCATATCCCTGAAAGAAGACCGCGGTGCGGTCTCTACTTTTTTACGGGCTACTTCCGGAAGAAAAAAGGCTACACCGAGAAATGCCAGGGCATTGAGTCCGCCCATGACATAGAAAGCGGAATCCATGCCGAAATGGTCGTTAAGGATACCACCGATGAGGGGACCACAACCCCAGCCCACCAGGAAAGCGGCATTAAAAAGGCCCATCCATTTACCCTCTTCACCTTCCGGGGCGATATCGCCGATATAAGCCTGGGAGATAGGCTGGACAAAACCTGCAGCCACCCCCTGCAACAACCTGATAACCAATAGCACTCCTACATTATCGGCGAGTACATAGGTAAAAGAGGTGACCGTAAACATAAAAAGCCCGACCGAGATGACAATCTTGCGGCCACGACGGTCAGACAATTTACCAACGAACGGCAGAATAACCGTGCGAGAAATGGCGTAACCAGCAAAAATTACGCCCACCCAGACTCCAGTAGCACCCAGGTCCCGAGCATATACGGGTAATAGCGGCGCGATAATGCCGATACCGACCATTGAGGAGAAAATGGATAATGCCAATATGGGAAAGATTTTCTTTATGGAGAGGGACACGACGTAGTCTATCATAATGGAATCAAGGATGTAAAAAATCCATTGCCTTCGTAGCTGGGGGCTGATATAATGAGCTTGTGAATAAGGATAATAATCTGGAAAAAGTCAGGCATTCGGCATCTCACGTGATGGCCGAGGCGGTACTGTCTATCTTCGCGGACGCCAAGTTCGGCATCGGGCCGGCGATAGAGGACGGATTTTACTATGATTTCGATTTACCGCGTACGCTAACGCCTGACGACCTGCCAATCATCGAAGAGAAGATGCGAGAAATCATCAAAGCCGACCTGCCTTTCGCTCATAAAGAGCTATCCAAAGGCGAAGCGAAAAAGCTTTTTGCCGCTCAACCTTATAAGCTCGAGCTAATTGATGAAATCGAAGACGACAAGGTGGGGATATACGAGCAGGGGAATTTTACCGATTTGTGCCGGGGGCCTCACGTGAACTCGACCGGAGAGATTAAGGCTTTCAAGCTGACCAATATCGCCGGGGCATACTGGCGGGGTAAAGAACGCAATCCGATGCTGCAGAGAATTTATGGTATCGCTTACAATACTCAGGAGGAACTTGATAATCATCTGATTCTGGTAGAAGAGGCAAAAAAGCGCGATCACCGCAGGCTGGGCAAAGAACTGGACCTCTTCCTGATGCCCGAAGAAATCGGCGGCGGGTTGGTTATCTACACTCCCAAGGGCGGGCGTATCCGCACCGTAGCAGAGGACTTCTGGCGGCAGGAGCATTACGCCAACGGCTACGAAATCCTCTATACACCACATATAGGTCTGAGAAAATTATGGGAACTCAGCGGACACCTCGAACACTACGCCGAGAACATGTATTCGCCCATTACTATCGACGAGCAGGAATTCTACCTCAAGCCCATGAACTGTCCCTTCCATATGCTCGCCTATAACTCGCAGATAAGGTCATACCGCGATTTGCCCATGCGCTGGGCTGAGCTGGGCACGGTTTACCGCTACGAAAGGAGCGGTGTACTGCTGGGTCTATTACGGGTAAGAGGGTTTACCCAGGACGATGCCCACATTATCTGCACTCCGGAGCAGATGAAAGATGAGATTTCCGAAGTACTGCGTTTCTCGCTGTATATGCTGAGGACTTTCGGTTTCGAGAAGTTCAAGGTGTATCTCTCCACCCGCCCTCAAGGCTCCATCGGTACCGAGCAGATGTGGCAGGACGCCCAGGAAGCTCTGCGCCATGTCATCGAGGAAAGTAAACTGCCGTTTGAGGTCGATGAGGGTGGGGGGGCTTTCTATGGCCCCAAGATAGACATCAAGATTGAAGATGCTCTGGGACGCGAGTGGCAGGCAACCACCATCCAGTTCGACTTTAACGAGACCGAGCGTTTCGACATGGTATATGTCGGCGCCGACGGTCAGGAACACCGACCTTACATGATACACCGGGCCCTGCTCGGCGCCTGGGAACGATTTTTCGGTCTGCTAATAGAACATTACGCTGGCGCTTTCCCGGTATGGCTGGCACCGGTGCAGGTGAAAATCATACCCGTCGCTGACCGTCACCTGGAATACGCCCGCAGGCTGGAAGGCGAGTTCAAGAGCAGGAGTATACGCGTGGAAATAGACGACCGCTCGGAGAGGATGAACCTGAAAATCCGGCAGGCACAGCTGGAGAAAATCCCCTACATGGCCGTCGTCGGGGATAAAGAGGAAACGGAGAACACCGTCTCCGTAAGAAAACGCAACGGAGAGCAGCTACCGACACAGCCTTATAAGGACTTCCTGGAAGTCATCAGCCGGGAAATAGCCGATAAGACTTAAAATCCTGTGCTTACCGTACTTCACAGGGTTGATTCTTAGAGAAGAATATGGTATAGTTTTTGTTCGTAAGATACCTGCGCTTGGAGGAGGTTTAGAAGAACAATAGTTAAGCAACTTCGTGTCAACGAGCGAATCCTGGCCAAGGAAGTTCGTCTGGTGGGGGAGAAGGGAGAGCAACTCGGGATAATGCCCGTGGCTCAGGCACGGGAGATGGCAAGAAAGCAAAGCCTGGACCTTGTTGAAGTAGCTCCTAACTCAGCACCTCCTGTCTGTCGGCTTCTCGATTACGGTAAGTACAAGTACGAGCAGGCGAAAAAGGAACAGCAGGCCAAAAAAGCCCAGAAGCTTTCCATGCTCAGGGAAATACGGCTTAGACCCAAAATCGGGATCCATGATTTCGAGGCTAAAGCCAGAACGGCACGGAAACTGCTGAACGAGGGCGATAAAGTAAAGATAACACTGATGTTCCGGGGCCGTGAATCAACTCACCCCGAGCTGGGTTGGAAAGTCCTGCAACGCATGGTGGAATCGCTGAACGATATATCTTATCTGGAAAGGAAACCGGTGATGGAGGGGAGGCGGATGAATATCATCGTGGCACCGGGAACACCCAAAGTCAAAGTTAAAGAAGAGGCAAAGAAAGAGCCTGTAGAAGAATCGAAGGAAGAGACCAAGGAAGCACAACATGCCGAAACTTAAGACACATAAAGGCGCCAAAAGCCGTTTTCACGTTACCGGTAGCGGTAAAATAATGAGGGTCAAGGGACCCAAAAGCCATCTGCGCATGAAGAAAGCGAAGCGGGTACGCAGACTCTTCGACGAGATGATAGAAATACACCCGAAAGATCGCCAGCGCGTATCAAGGCTGATACCCTACAGGAAGAAATAGAGGAGGAACCGTTAGTTGCCCAGAGTGAAACGAGGAGTAACCTCACACCGACGACATAAGAAGATACTGTCCCAGACCAAGGGACATCGAGGTACGAAGCATCGACTCATCAAGCGTGCCAATGAGTCGATGATAAAGTCGCTAGCCTACGCTTATGCCCACCGCCGCGAGAGAAAGGGCGACATGAGGCGGTTGTGGATACTGCGGGTGAACGCCGCCTGCCGTGCCCGGGGTATTACTTACAGCAAATTCATGGATGGACTCAAGAAATCCGGTATTGAGATAAACCGCAAGATGCTGGCCGATATGGCCGTGAGAGAGCCGGAAAGCTTTAGCAGCCTGGTCGCGATGGCTGGAGGGAAGACTCAGTAGCGGAGCGTTTTACCAGGAAACCTTACTTATTCCCCTTCCCTTCAGCGATGGAAGGGGAAATTTTTAATAGTGGAAGAAAATGCTAGATAAGATAGAAGAAATAAAGACGGCAGCTTTAGAACAATTGGGCGGCATCGATAATGCCAGAGACCTGGAAGCATGGCGCGTGCAATACTTGGGTAAGAAGAGCCAGCTGACGCAGATATTACGCAGTCTGGCTAACCTGTCTATCGAAGAAAGGAAAGCGGCCGGCGCTGCCGCCAACAGGGTAAAAAAGGAGCTGGAAAGCGGAGCCAGCCAGAAAAACCAGGCACTCCGCGAGGCGGAGCTAACATCTTCGACGACCGGAGAGTCGATCGATATCAGTCTGCCGGGCCGTTCCTTGCCGGTGGGACACCGCCATCCCATCACCAGGGCAATCGACGAAATATGCGATATATTCATATCGATGGGCTTCCAGGTGATACAGGGACCCGACGTGGAATGGGATTATTACAACTTCGAAGCTTTGAACATCCCCGCCGAGCACCCTTCACGCGACGATATGTCCACCTACTGGTTGGACAGCGAGCCCGACGATAAACGCGGGCGGATGCTACTACGTACCCACGGCACCGCCGTGAGTGCCCGGATTATCGAGACGATGAAACCACCCATCAGGGCGATAGAGCCGTCCCGGGTTTACCGCTACGAGGCTACCGACGCCACGCATCTGAACATCTACCATAATATGGACGGGCTGGCAGTGGACAGGGGCATTACCATGGGCGATTTGAAAGGCGTGCTCTATGAGTTCGTGCACCGGTACTTCGGACCCAGGAGAAACATCCGTTTCCGCACCGGTTTCTTCCCTTTCGTGGAACCGGGTGCCGAATTAGACATTGAATGCATCGTCTGCAAAGGCTCGGGGTGCCGTGCCTGCGGCAACGTCGGCTGGATAGAATTACTGGGTTGCGGCATGACCCATCCCGACGTACTGCGGCGGGGAGGCATTGACCCGGAAGAATACACGAGTTTCGCCTTCGGGATGGGACTGGAAAGGCTGCCCATGCAGCGTTACGGGGTGGAAGACATGCGTCTTTTCTATAACAACGACCTAAGATTTTTAAAGCAATTCTAAAAGGGTAAAATGTTAGTACCAGTTAACTGGCTGAAAGACTACGTAAATGTTACGCTGCCTCCGGCGGAACTGGCGGTAAAGCTGACCATGTCCAGCTTCGAGACCGAAGTAATACAGGCCATCGGAGGAGGCTGGAACAATATCGTTGTGGGGCAGATAGTGGCCATCAATCCGCATCCCAATGCCGACCGACTCCAACTGGCGACGGTCGACCTGGGTACGGAGCAGGAAACGGTGGTCTGCGGCGCGCCCAACCTCAATAACGGCGACATGATAGCTTTCGCGCGCATCGGGGCACGCCTGGTGAACCCCTACAACGATGAGGTGGAGGAACTGAAAGCCGCCAAGATACGCGGCGTTTCCTCGCGGGGAATGATTTGCTCGGAGAAGGAACTCGGCATTTCCGATAATCACGAGGGCATCATGGTACTGGCGGAAACAGCCGTTAAGGGCATGCCGCTGGCCGACTACATGGGGGATACCGTCCTCGACCTGGAGATTACCGCCAACCGTCCCGACTGCCTCTCGGTGGTGGGTATCGCCAGAGAAGTGGCCGCCCTGACCGGTCAGAAGACACACATCCCGGAAATAGCGTACGAGGAAACCGATGTCCTTATTGACGAAATGATATCGATAGAGATAGCTGACCCCGACCTGTGTCCGCGGTACTGCGCCAGCCTGATTACCGACGTCGAGATTAAAGATTCTCCAGCCTGGCTTCAGGAAAGGCTTATTGCCTGCGGGCAGCGCCCGATAAACAACATCGTCGATATCACCAACTACGTCATGCTGGAATACGGTCAACCCCTGCATTCCTTCGACTACGACAGAATCGCCGGCAAGAAGATAATCGTGCGGCGGGCCGATGACGGCGAGGAATTTTATACGCTGGACGGGGCGGAGCGAACACTGACCAATAATATGCTGGTTATCGGCGACGGCGAGAGAACGGTGGCCATCGCGGGGGTCATGGGGGGCCTCAACAGCGAGGTCACCGATGCTACCACGAATATCCTGCTGGAAGCCGCCAGCTTCAACGCTGCCAGCAACCATTACACGAGCCAGCACCTGGGACTTACCAGCGAAGCCTCGATGAGGTTTTCGCGGGGAATCAGCGCGGGGATGACCATTCCGGCGCTGAAGCACGCCACCAAGCTGATTGCCGAGCTCGGGAACGGTAAAATAGCCAGGGGCATCGTGGATGTTTACCCCGGCCAAAAAAAGCCCGAAGCCATCAGTCTTACAGCGGAAAAGACCAGTCGTGTGCTGGGAATAGATGTAAATAACGAACAAATAATAGACGCCCTTACGGCGCTTGGTTTCGAATGTAAAGAACAGGGCGGCAAGATAAAAGCCACGGCCCCCTACTGGCGGAGCGATATCCGGCTGGCAGAAGACCTCATCGAAGAAGCAGGCAGGATTATCGGCTACGATAAAATCCCGGCCACCCTATTCCACGACCCGATACCGAGTCATGACCCGGACACGTCGCTGGAAACCATCAGAACCATACGGCAGTGCCTGACGGGATACGGATTCCAGGAAATAATGACCTATACGATGACCGGACTGGATGCGTTGAGCAACCTGCTGCCCGAGCCAGCCTTATCGGAGCCGGTGCCCCTCCGCGTGCTGAACCCGATGACGTCCGATCAGGAATACATGCGACACAACCTTAGAGCGAATATACTGTCCACGCTGGCCTCGAACCGGCGGTACGAAGAGGAAGGAATAAGGCTTTTCGAGCTGGGCAAGATATTCATACCGTCGGAAAAAGGCTTGCCGGCCGAGTCCGAGGTCCTCTGCGGCATCATGAGCGGAGACCGGATTCAAAAGTCGTGGCTGGGCGGCAACGGCGTTTATGATTTCTACGATGTCAAGGGCGCGGTGGAATCCCTGCTCGAGCATCTGGGTATTGCAGCGGAATTCGAGAAGAGCGAGGATAAAGGACTGCACCCGGCACGGCAAGCAGCAATGGTAATCAAGGATAACGGGATGAAGGTGAAACTGGGGGTAATCGGCGAGCTGCACCCCGGGGTAGCCGGCGCCTTTGAAATCAGCGAGACGGTGGGGCTGTTCGAGATTAATATAAACTCGCTGCTGCCGTTCGCGACAGGTATAAAGAAATACGAGACGGTATCACGTTTCCCGAGTATCTACCGCGACCTGGCGCTGGTGGTGGATACGGGCGTATCCCACCAGATGATAGCGGATATTATCAATGGTTTCTCGCTCGTCAGCGAGGTCAGGCTGTTCGATGTTTACTCCGGCAAGCAGGTAGCCGCGGGGAAAAAATCGCTGGCCTACCGCCTGGTGTATCAATCACCGACGCATACCCTCACCGACGAAGAGGTCAATAAGGTACAGGAACAGATACTGAAGAAGCTGACCGATAAGCTGGGGGCGGTGCTGCGGGGTTAAAAGCCATAATCTGACTATCCCACAACCTTATTGGGCAAACTGGTGCCATCTACTTAAAGTAGAACAGGGACAGAAATGGTATCGAGGCTCTAGTTATTGACCAACTCAGTAAATCCCTCTCGGGCTGGGTCAATGTAATACTCTCGGAGAATTTCTGCCCAGAGGGAATAAACGTCCTTACGCAATAGTTGCAATTCTACCCAAGGATGCTTTATCAAGAATGAAGCATCTGACTTATATTCTTCCAACCAAAACTCAACATTATGTTGATTAACTGGAGGCAATACTAACATTGATTTAATGAAATAGGGTACAGGAAGCCCATAGGGGGGTTCGGATAAATATTCTTCACCTTTAAGTTGACGCTCAACTAACTCAATTTCCGAGGAATAGATATCAATTAAAACATCCTTGACAACTTGCATAGATTGAGGACAATCCAAAAACAATAGCCTCTTTCTTAAAGATGTCATTCCCTCAATATCAGTTTTAGGTAAATTTCTTGATTTATCAAAACCTTGTGGAACCCCATCAAGAAAAAACATCTCAACTTGCCACTCCATCTGAGAAATTATTGTTTGGTAGCTGGCAAAATAATCTACCAACTCACTCCGCTTTGCCTCAATCTCAAGAGCCTGTTGAGTGAAGGCAATAATTTCATCTCGTTCTGAATCTATAGGCTCAATCTCAGGAGTCGGTTCTGTGGTGGTGGTTGATTCTTCTTGTTCTGAATCTCCATTACAAGCAGGCAGGAGGAATGTAAAGGATATTAGGCATGCTATAATTATGAGAGATTTATGTTTCATCTCAACCTTTAGGTTTCAATGGAATGTCTTCTTCCCACCAAGTCTTTTTTCCAACCACCGTATGAGTGTCAGAACACGATATCTTTGCCAGAATAAAGTAAGCCCTAGAACTAACAGGAAACATACCAATATACAATAATTTAGCCAATCGGATAATGGAACTAGCAATAGAATACCAGGGCAAACTATGGCTAGTAAAATAGACCAGAATCCAAAGAATAGGGCTAAAGACTCACTACTCCACTTTGGCCTATGTACTTCATACGCATTGGCCTTCATACCCATGGATGCTTTACTTTCTTTCTTAGATTGTTGAGACATGAACTACTACGTTGGCTCCTCAATTAATTCATAATATAGCATTACCTCATAAATAAATAAAACGCTTTTTTCTTTTATATTACCCGTTACTTACATCAATAATAACAAGGAGGGAGTCTATGAGGGGCGAAGCCCCTCTCTTTTTTATGGGCGGGTGGGCGGGATGCAAAATCATTCCCAGCGGAAGAATTTTGCGGCCAGAGCCGTCGCGACGACGGTGACTCCAGCCACGGTAAGCGAGGCGTTTTGATTCCAGCCGAAGCCGAGGTAGGGGTCCTGGAGGATGATGATGACGTGGCGTAGGGGAGTAATCTGCCCGACGATATCCATCGCCCCGGTGAGGACTTCGGGCGGGGGCCCGGCACCACCGAGTATCATCATCACGAAGAAGAGGATAAGTCCCAGTCCCTGGGCGGCGCGGGTGGAGGGGAGGACAGCCCCGAGGAAAAAACCGAAAGCGGTAAAGCACACCAGACCGAGCAGGAAAGCCGGAATAAGCAAACCGACTTCCTTTGGCATGTGCGGGGAATAGGCGAGTATGCCGCAGATAAGAATCAGGATGCTGCCGACCACGGCGATAACAAAGCTGACCACCAGCTGCGAGCCCAGCACCGACCAGACCGATATGGAAGAAGCGCGCAACCTGCGGAGCACGCCGCGCTCGCGGTAGCCAGCCAGGTGCACCGGCAGAGCCACGGTGCCGATAGCCATCATCACCAGCGCGAAGTAAGCGGGAATATAGTAATCAAGGGGGCCAACGCCGCGAAAGACAATCATGCCATTATCGCTGGTATCGGCCTCATTGCCGAAAACTCCGCCCATGACGAAAAGAAAGATAACGGGCAGAGCCAGCGTGAAGATGACCGTAATCGGCTCGCGGATAAAGAGCTTCATCTCCACCCACGATAATTTTACGAGCGTACGCATTTATTCACCGATATCCTGTCCGGTAAGTTTCAGGAAAACGTCCTCCAGCGAGGGCTGCTCAATACGCAGGTCGGCGGGAGTGATACCGTGCTCCACCAGGGACGCGGCTACCAGAGCCAGCACCGGACCGCTGCCCTCGACCTCCACGCGGGGGCCGCTCCTGGTAATCTTCTTAACGTGAGTAATCCCCTCCAGCCAGGAAATATCCGCGCGGTCGGTGGTAAAGATAACCTTTACCTCGCTGGCGTGTTCTGTAATAAGTCCCTGCGGGGTGTCCATGGCGACGATTCTACCCTTATCGACGATAGCGAGTCGGTCGCAGAGCTTCTCGGCTTCATCCATGAAGTGAGTAACCAGGACGACGGTGGCTCCCCTATCGCGGATAGAGCGAATCAGGTCCCAGGCTACGCGACGGGCGGCGGGATCGAGGCCGGTGGTCATCTCGTCGAGGAAAACGACGCGGGGATTATTCACCAGCGCCAGGGCGATAAACAAACGCTGTCGCTGTCCGCCGGAAAGGCTGGAGAAGGTGGACTTACGCTTCTCGGCCAGTCCCCACTGCTCGAGGAGGACCTGCCAGTCGAGGGCTTCGGGCGTGACCGAAGCAAAAAGATCGAGGGCTTCCCAGACCTTGAGTCGGTCGGGCAGAGCCGACTCCTGAAGTTGTGAACCGATCTGACGCCGTAAAGCCGGGGCATCATGGCGGGGGTCAAGACCGAGGATATTCATGATGCCGGAATCGGGATGGCGTAAAGCCTGGAGGCATTCCACCGTGGTGGTCTTGCCGGCACCGTTGGGACCGAGCAGGCCGAAAATTTCGCCCTCAGCAACCTCAAAGGAAATATCATCGACGGCAACGGTGGCACCATAGGTCTTGCGGAGGTTTTCAACCGTGATAATAGCGGTCAAAGTATCGTATTACCCCTTAACAAGGTCTTGTAGCTTAGCGACTATTTTATCAAGCGGTACTAATTGCAGCTCCTTCTCGGAGCGTTTCTTGAATTCGACACTGTTCTTTTCCAGCGTGCGCGGGCTGACGGTCACGCGGAAGGGAATACCCAGCAAATCGGCGTCATTGAATTTTACTCCCGGGGACTCCTCGCGGTCGTCCAGAAGCACCTCAATTCCGGCCGCCGTAAGCTCTTCATACAGCTTTTCAGCCTCCTCCGAGACGGGAGTGCCCTCGCGGGAAAGCATACAGATATAGACGTGATAAGGGGCGATGGAGAGGGGCCAGATAATCCCTTTATCGTCGTGGTTAATTTCGACAACAGCTGCCATAATGCGGCCGAGTCCCATGCCGTAGCAGCCCATGATGAGCGGGTGGAGTTCGCCTTTTTCATCGATAAACGAGGCGCCCAGCTTCTCGCTATAGACCGTACCCAGCTTGAAGATATGTCCCACCTCAATACCGCGGGTGGAGGTAAGAACGCCATCGCACCTGGGGCACTTATCACCGGCGCGGGCAATGACGATATCGGTGACGATATCGGCCTTGAAGTCGCGGGGATAATTAACATTCTTGATGTGGGTATCATGTTTATTACCGCCAGCGACGAAGTTGGTACCGCTGGTCACGGAATCGTCGGCAATGACCTTAAAGCCTTTCAATCCCACCGGAGAGGCGGCCCCGGCCACGATACCGGCCTCGATAACCTCGGGTTCGGTAGCCATACGCAGTTCGGTTGCCTTGAGGGCATTATTGAGTTTGATTTCATTAACCTCGAGGTCGCCACGGATGACCACGAAGACCATCTTGCCATCGGCAATATAAAAGACCGCCTTGAGGGTATGGCTCTCGGGCACCTTAAGAAAACCGGCCACCTGTTCTATGGACCACATACCGGGCGTGGCGACCTCCTCCACGGGCAGAGGCTCACCGTTGTCTATTTTCTCCTTAACGCTTTCCGCCTTCTCCACGTTAGCGGCGTATGTACAGTCCGGGCAATATAAAATCTCGTCCTCGCCGTTCTCGGCGATTACCATGAACTCGTTGGAATCTTTACCGCCTATAGCACCGCTGTCCGCTTCAACGAGCCTAGAGGGCAGTCCGCAGCGGTCGTAGACATTCTGGTAAGCCTGGAGCATCTTTCGGTAGCTTACATCCAGTCCGGCTTCATCGATATCAAAGCTGTAGAGGTCTTTCATGTGGAACTCGCGCACCCTTATCAGTCCGCCACGGGGACGGGGTTCGTCGCGGAACTTGACCTGAATCTGATAGATGAGCAGGGGTAAATCACGATAGCTCCTGGCGTAGTGCCCCGCCAGCTTGGTAATCACCTCTTCGTGGGTGGGGCCCAGCGCCAGCGGGCGTTCACGGCGGTCGTAGAGTGTGAAAAGTGACTTGCCGTAAGCCCGGTCACGACCGGTCAACTGCAACATCTCGTACGGCTGGAGCACCGGCAGGTTGACCTCCTGTCCACCGGCGGCATTCATCTCCTCACGGATGATGTTCTCGATTTTCCGCAGTACCCGCCAGCCGAGGGGCAAATAGGAATAAATTCCAGCCGAAAGCTGGTTAATCATCCCGGCCCTTACCAGGAATTGATGACTGGGAGTATCTGCCTCGGCGGGTACCTCCCTCAGTGTTTTTCCGAACAGCTTTGATATACGCACAAGCCTACTCCATCGTTTCTATATTATTACTATAACTTATATACCAACGGTATATGTTATTGTCAACCTCAGGTACCGCATCTGGAAGCCAGACCGCTGATAATATCTCCAATAGTGTAAAGTTCAGCCTCATGAGCAAGGATAATCTCTTCCAGCATCTCGTGTACGGCCTCAAGCTTAGCCCTCTCGGAGGAATTAGTCGACTGGTTGTACTGGTCAACAACCTGATTGTCTCTGGCGATTAAATCGTTGGCGATCTCGACCCTGACGTTGTATTCCTTAATCAGTTCATTATAACTCTTCATGTCAGCGGGACTATCGAAATACCAGCCCCGATAGTAGAGAGGATTTTCATCCTCATAGACGACATAGCCGCCCGTAGTTTCGAGAGCCAGGTATTGCCCTTCATCTATCTCGGCGAGCAACCAGGCATGGTCGGAAAGGATGATATCATCGATAGCGACATCTATATTACCGACGACAATGCGGGCGTCGATTCCCCGGGCCTTAAGCATGCTCCACACCTCCGAAGCCATATCCGAGCAGACAAAGAGGTCGGGCTTACTGTAGGCGTGGGTATCATGGTAAAACTCGATGATATTGGTTACCGTTTCCAGGACGGTATCCCCGGTAAGGTCATACTGGCCGGTCATGCCGCTTATCTGTACCTGCAGGTCATCGACGGTAGCCCAGGCAACCTCAAGGTCCTGCTCGGCGGCTTCCTTAGTCTCTTCTAAATCATCTATTTGTTCCTGCAACTGGGTTATGGTATTTTGAGCGTTATTAAGTTGAGAAACGACATTATCGTACGTATCCCGAGCGATGCCGCTCTGGCAGCCTGCCAGCAAAACCGGCGCAACAAATAATACCGCTATTAGTGAAATCAGTACCTTTCTCATCATGATTCTCCTTGACAATGGCGGCTAACGGGGAAAGATAGCTTTCCTTGTATGACACGCCGATAAATCATTTTTAACCGTATTATTCCTTAACGTTTATCGTGCAGGGAAATCTGGCGATCACTTCATCTTCATACATAAGCACGATATTGAATGCATATACTCCCGGGTTTATCTGAGGAGCAATATCAATCTGGAAAATAACTTTTGATGATTGCTTATCCTGCCCGGCGATACCACCATACCCATGGCTTCCCAGAATAATACCGATACCTGCGTGTAATCCTTCCACATAATACTCAATATCCCGCGGATCGGATAAGCCAGGCGTATCTTCCCCGAAAAGATAGAGGATATTATTCCTGATTTCTCCGGCTTTAGTTTCAATATACTCGCGATACTGGCATTGGATGGTGCCTCCCAAGGCGTCAATCGTTTTTTCCACTTCAGGGACAGCGGGCCATTCGGGTTTGTCCATTTCATGAACCTTAGCACGATAGGTAGGACCTCCGGGTGGATAAACAATGTCGTCATTGGCGGCTCCAGGCGTACCGGGCGCTATTCCTAAATGATACGTTACCATCTCGCCAGGCAGTACCAGTTCCATCTCCCCACCGGTTATCGGTGGCACGACCAAAGTAGTGGATTTCTCCGGTGTTTTTTCACAGGCATCAGCGAGTGTGATAACGAGCACCGTCACGATAACAGCAATACCTTTCAATTTCATTTTCCACCTCGTCCCCCGGTTACCTTTACAAACGACATCAGGCGGGAATAGTTAGCGTATCCTATTTGATGTCTACCTCACCCCCTGTGTCCCCCTCTCCTATCAAGGAGAGGGGGAAATGAAAAGAAGAGGGGCTGCGCCCCTCTTAGACGCCCTGTTCTAGAGACCCTCCACCTCTTTCATGAGGGCGGTAAAAAAGTCTTTCTCCTCCACCGTCCCCACCATCTCACCCTTTTTAAAGATAACGCCCCTGCCCTTGCCGCAGGCGATGCCGACATCGGCGTTCTGGGCTTCGCCGGGTCCGTTGACGACGCAGCCCATCACCGCTACCTTAATCGGCCTGTTTATCCTGGCAAGCTCAGCCTCGACGGCCTCGGCTAATTTTACCACGTCGGTCTCCGCCCGACCACAGGTAGGACAGCTGACGAGGACGGGCCCGCGCTGCCGGAGATTAAGACTCTTGAGTATCTCGTAAGCGGCGGTGACCTCCTCGCGGGGAGGGGCGGTCAGCGAGACCCTTATCGTGTCGCCGATGCCCAGCCAGAGCAGCGTGCCGATGCCCACCGTGCTGCGTATAACGCCGGTTCGGGGCGTACCCGCCTCGGTGATTCCGATATGCAGCGGATAGGGTATCCGGTCGGCAATGAGCTGGTAAGCCTCGATGGTGGTGGGGACGTCGAAAGCCTTGAGGGACACTTTGATAAGGTCGAAGCCAAGGCTCTCCAATAGCTGAATCTGCTCCAGAGCCCCTTCGACCATGCGCTCGGCGATTGTTAACTGGCGGTTACTCGTTTGGGGAAGGCTGCCCGCGTTCAGGCCGATGCGTATCGGTACCACTCTCTCTTTCGCTGCCAGAGCCACCTGTTTTATCTGAGCAGGCTCGCCGATATTACCCGGATTGAGGCGGAGTCCGTCGGCGCCGCTTTCCAGGGCGGCCAGCGCCAGACGGTAATCGAAGTGAATATCAGCAATTAGTGGAATATCTATTTCATTCTTTATGTCAACTATAGCCCGTGCGGCTTCTTCATCGGGGACGGCGACGCGTATCAGTTCGCAACCATACTGCTCAAGTTCCTTAATTTGTTCTATGGTGGCTCGAGAATCACGGGTATCGGTCTTGGTCATAGACTGCACTACAACCGGCGCGCCACCGCCGACGGTGACATCCCCTATTTGTATAGGCTTACTGATTCTTCTGGAATTTATCATCTCTATCTACCTCACCCCCTGTATCCCCCTCTCCTTGATAGGAGAGGGGGAAATGAAAAGAAGAGGGGCTGCGCCCCTCTTAGACACCCTACCAATGCCATTCCCAACTCGATTGGGAATCCAGATACTTCCTAAATTTCCGCTTCCGCGGGAATGACCATAGTATAATACTAATATTCCCGATCTAAACACCATTTACTCCTCTAAGGTATCAAACTCTCCCCGGCAACAATTCGGGCGATATCCTGGTAAGTGATAGCCAGCATGGCACAGATTAACAGGACAAAGCCTGCGGTATGAATCAAGCCTTCTACCCTTGGTGATATTCTTTTACCACCCCTTATCCACTCGATTATTACAAAAACTATACGACCCCCGTCAAGGGCCGGCAGCGGAAATAGGTTGATAATCGCCAGATTGATACTGAAAAACGCAGCGAACTGCAACAGATAGCTGAACCCGGCACGGGCAGCCTCGCCGGTAAGCTCGGCGATGCCGACGGGACCGGCTATAGTCGCCGGCGCCGCGCCGATTATCAGACTGATAATGCCGTTCTTATAGAGAATATAAGTATCATAACATTCTGTAAAACCCCTCGGGATGGCATCCCAGAAAGGAAGGCTTTCCCTGAAAGTGTTGGCATCTGGCATCGAGGAGACAATGCCCACCGCCCCTTCGTTCTCGGGGGGTTGCCAGCGGGGAACCAAGGTAATCGTCTCTCGGGTGGTATCGGTATGCTCTACCACCATTTCGAGCTCCTGTCCCAGCTTGAGGTTAATCTGGGTACTGACATCAACGAGACTCTCCACGGTCTTTCCGTTTACCACCAGGATGGTATCCCCGACGCGCAGGCCATTTTGCTCGGCGGGCGAATCAGGAGCCACCTCCTGAATAACCACCTCTCCCTTGACCACGTTATGGGGAATCATGAAAGCCAGCGAGAAGAGAACCAGCGGTAAGATGGCATTCATAATGGAACCGGCAGCGAGGACGATAATCCTGACCCAGGGCTTTTTACCCGCCAGACTTCCCGGTACGTCGGGGTCTTCTTCGCCAGCCAGCTTGACAAAGCCACCGATGGGGATGGCGTTAATGGAATAGCGTGTTCCTTTCCCTACGAAAGACCATAACCGCGGCGGGAAAAAGAGACCGAATTCTTCAACTTTTACCTTGAAAATCCTGGCGGAAAAGTAGTGGCCGCATTCATGTACCAGCACCAGTACTATAATCACACCGAGCAGAGAAAAGATGGTGATTAGCATTCACTGCTCCCACCGGACAACTCAAAGAACTTTTCCCTGCTCTTAATCCCTGCCGAAACAATAGTATTGATATCGGGGTGTTTAATATTCCTGTGCTGTTCCAGAGTTTTTTCAATCAGCGACGGGATATCCATGAATTTGATACGTTCCGCCAGGAAGAGCTCGACCGCAGCCTCATCGGCGGCGCAGAGCGCCGCCGGGCAGGTACCGCCCGCCTTAATCGCCTCGACAGCCAGCCGGAGGCAGGGAAATTTCTTAGTATCGGGTGGCTCGAAGGTGAGGCTTTGTAATTTCTTGAAGTTAAGAGCGGGTAAACGCGTGTTAGCCAGACGGTTGGGAAAAGTAAGCGCGTACTGGATGGGCAAGCGCATGTCGGGATAGCTCAGCTGGGCTTTTATCGAGCCGTCGGCGAACTCAACCATCGAGTGAATAATGCTCTGGGGATGGATAACGACGCTTATATCTTCTACGGAGACACCGAAAAGCCAGTGAGCCTCAATAATTTCCAGTCCCTTGTTCATCAGCGTGGCGGAGTCGATAGTGACCTTCCGGCCCATCTTCCAGGAAGGATGAGCCAGCGCCTGCTCCACGGTCACTTTCTCCAGTCTGGCTCGGGTATAGTGACGGAAAGGACCACCGGAAGCCGTGAGAATAATGCGGCGCGCCGGTTGATTTTCTCCCTGAAGACACTGCCAGATGGCGCTGTGCTCGCTATCGACGGGGAGAATGCGCGCGCCACCTTTTTTGACTTCCTCAATGAGGATTTCGCCGGCGGCGACCAGCGATTCCTTGTTGGCAAGGGCAATGCTTTTACCCCTTCTGGCTGCCGCCAGCGTCGCGTGGAGACCCTGAGTGCCCGGAGTAGCGATAACCACGGTATCCACATCCCTGTGACTGGCGATATCTTCCAGTGATAGAAACTCGCACGAGGGGATATCATCAGGTTTCTTGGCATCCGTAAGATAATTTACATAGCGGGGCTTGAACTCTTTTACCTGTTCCTTGAGCAGTCCGATGTTGCCACCCGCCGCCAGCCCGACCACCTGAAAGAGGTCCGGGATAGCCCGCACGACATCTAGAGTTTGCCGCCCGATAGAGCCCGTAGAGCCGAGGATTGCCAGTCGTTTTACAACTACAGCCATTACAGTTATATCTTACTATAAATGCGTGGTTGAAGCTACGGAGATATTGGTAACGTGACTTTTAGCCGGATGGCGATATTGATAATATACGTAAGTTCTTTACGCGGGCGTGTTGACATCTTATTATCATGAGAATATATTAAGGTCAATTAAAAAATTATTGCATGGTCGCCTTTAAGGAGATAGAAATAATGAATTATTGTCCGGCATGTGGACAGAAAGTTGAAGAGACTTCTAGATTCTGCTCAAACTGCGGACAAAAACTCAGTAACATGGAGATAGCAGGCGGAGAGGACAGCAGACAATCCGAAAAAGAGTCTAACAGAACCAGAACTGTTGAAATTGAAAGGGCCGAGCCAACCTATTATTCGGATGCAGCAGGTATCCGGATTACATCAACCAGGGTAATCATACCAGGCAGAACGAGCAGTGAAGGTCCCTCTACCTACTCTATGGCTAACATCACCTCGGTGAAAACGGTTAAACGGGGACCCAGCCTAGGGGTAGTCATTGTAATGGCTATTATCGGGGCTTGTTTCATCGCGGCACAATACGGTTTTGAAATGGATAACGAGATTCTAACCGTAGTTGGAATAGTATTTATAGTTGTAGGTCTGGCGCTGGCAATATTGCTCAAACCTACCTATTATCTCCAGATCGTCAGCGCCTCGGGCGAGATAGACGCACTTGAATCCAAGAGTAAAGAGTCCATCGACCGTGTAGTAACCGCTATCAACGAAGCACTTATAAAACGCGGGTGAGACCCCTCACAGGATGATATCTGATTTTATGGCTTTATCGCCGCGATAATAAGTAACGGGGATACGACTGCCCGGCGTAAATGATTTCAAAACCTGCTCGAGCTCGACGACATTGTTGATACGTTTTTGATTGATGGATGTGATGATATCACCAGTCTTGATTCCGGCTTTATAGCCTGACGAAGAAGGAGCTACCGATCCAACGAGAGCACCGAATACGGGTGGTTCTCCCGGTTTGCGGGAGATGGTACCGGCATCAGTTACTTTAAGTCCGAGGCGGGGTCGCTGACGATTGCTACCCGCCGCAAGCAGCTGCTGCAGACGCGACCGGTTGAAGCCGATGATTGCCTCGCCATCGACCACGATGACAGGCACGCCCATCTGTCCCGTAATTGCTACCATCTCTTCAGCAGCAGCGCGGTCACGGGACACGTCATGTTCGGTAAATTGCACACCGAGTTCACCAAGAAAACTCTTGGCTTGATGGCAGTATCCTCAGGTCGGTGTGGTGTATATTTTGACATCCATTAACCGGTTCTGCGTCCCTTTCAGGACTTGCTCCCCTTATCCAGCTTTACTTTTGACATTTTAGGGAGATTAAGTGGGTTAGACTTACGCCGGGGGTCGTTCAGGTTAGTGATGGAATTATGGAAATCCCTGACTTCACCACAATACTTACATTTGCCACGGCTAATGGGCCCATTGGCTATCTCAATTTTCCAGAAGTGATGACAGCTTTCTTCCTCAACCTTGTCATCTACTGTATCCATTTTCTGTTTCATCACAAAGCCCCATACTCATTACTGGTATTTTAACGCCCCTGGCAAGAGATGTATGCGACTTTTGTCCCAATAAAAGTTAACTGGTTAAAAAAGGAGAAGATATGAAAAAACTAGTGGATAAATAACAGGGAAGGACTATACAAGGATTTAAAAAGGATTATTTTGAATCTGTCTTTTGTTCAATAACTACGTCAAAAGAACAATAAATAGCTTTATTCGGGCAGATATCTTCACACAGGGTACACCACTGGTGACATCCCGTACAATGGTTCTTCGGGGTAACTGTCGCCTTACCGTTAACCAGAGAAATAATCCGGCAGCCGCAAACACCGATACACAAACCGCATCCATCGCATTTTCCAGCGTCTACCTGAGGGAAGTCAAACATATTTTTCTCCATGCTATATTATATTTTAAGCCCGAATATTCCCGGCTGTCTGTGACCTTTCTCTCATCAGGTTATACCAGCCACTTCACGGAGGGTTTCCTGGTCAGTGATAATGACACGGTTACGCTCCATTCTGATGGTACCTTCTTCTTCCAGGGTCTTGAGGGACCTGCCAACCATCTCCCGGGCAGTACCTATCATGGCCGCCATTTCCTGCTGGGTGAGTCTCGGTTTCTCATCAGCCCCGTCACCGGCATATTCAAGCAGCACTTTGGCGACTCTGCCGGTAACATGGCGGAAAGACAAGTCCTCGACCAGAGATACCAGCCGCTGTACCCTCTCCGACAGGACATGGATAACATTTAAGGATACCCGGGGATTTTCCCCGATGATAGCGGTAAGGTCATTCTTTTTCAGCGAATAGAGGAGAACGTCGCTCATAGCTTCAGCACTGGCCAGGCTGACATCACCAGTGAAAACGGGAACATCATTAAAAGAATCACCGGGACGGATAATCTGCAGAATCTGTTCCTTGCCGTCGGCAGAGGTCTTAAAGACCTTAACCACGCCTTCAACAACGAAAAACAGCGTATCGGCGGGTTCTCCTTCAAACGCGAGTATTTCCCCCCTGACAGCCTTCTTTTCAAATACATGCTTCTTAATGTTTTCGAGTTCAGGCTGTTCCAAGCCGGTAAAATACGGTATTGATTTTATTAAATCAAGCTGAATACCCATACTCAACCGCAATAGCTCCTGAGAACCGCAATTAATTAGTCTAAAGGATTATAGCAACTTTAGAGCTATTGGGCAAAGTGGATAGTAAGAAGACCCGTGAATATCTGGATTTTCCAGAATTATTGCCACCAGAAGGCGGCCTTTATTGCTCGATTTTGTGAAAGGAATAACCGACACCGGGCTCGGTGAGAATATATTTCGGCCGGGAGGTATCGTGTTCTATTTTCTGACGCAGGTGGGAGATATATATGCGCACGTAATCCACATCATCAATATACTCCCATCCCCAGACGTTTTCCAGTAGCTGCTGGTGGGAAAGGACACGGTTGGCGTTCTCAACGAGCAGCGCCAGCAGACGAAACTCGCGGGGAGTCAGCTTGAGTCGTGCGCCGTTTACCTCAACTTTCCTTTCCTCGACATCGACGACAAGGTAACCGTCAGAATATACCGTCTTTTTTTTCTTTTCCAGATAGGAAGGCTGCTCGGCGCGCCTCAGGGCCGAGCGAACTCGGGCGAGGAGTTCCCGGTTACCTACCGGCTTGGTCAAATATTCGTCAGCCCCGCATTCCAGTCCTCGCACGATATCATCCTCGCCGGTGCGTTTTCCGGTGAGCATGATTATGGGAATATCAGTGAGTTCACGGATGCAACTGCAGGTCTGCCAGCCATCAATACCGGGCATCATAACATCCAACAGAACGAGGTCAGGTTTCTGGTCGACAATCATACGCAGCGACACCTGGCCGCTGCTGGCGACTATGACCTGATATCCGTTACTTTTAAGTACCTGTTCTGCCAGCCTGAGCTGGGCGGGTTCATCATCGACGACGAGAATCTTTTTAGTCATTGATAACACCAAACGGGAAATTCACAGAGTATCCTACTCGTTTTTAAAAGTGTTTTGAACGACTTCTTCGTCTTTTAGTCCGGAATGCTCCAGATACTTATCAACCAGCGCCTGCAGGCGCTGGCTGCTGGCGAGAATATCGTTAAGACTATGCCTCTGTTGCTGGTTAATCAATCCCGGTACTTCATCAAGCATCAACTCCGTAAAGCCGATGATAACATTCAGGGCAGCTCTAAATTCATGAGACATCTTGGACACGAATTCGGATTTCGCCCGGGTTGCCTTCCTTAACTCCCGGTTAGCTTCATAGAGAAGTCTGCTGTGGCGCTGCAGGTTATCGGTAAGACGCTGGGTATCACGCTCGTTTCGGGCAATACTGTATACTCTGTGTGCCATTAGTACTATTATAACACTTTTATAGCCATTAGGCAATATATTTACGTGTAAATATAGGGTTCTCCCGAGTAAGAAAGGGGTAATAATAAAGCCAGATTTACCCTGAAGATAATGCGGGATGAGTAAACCCGGCCATAAGAGTGGTGGCTCTATTTCAGTTAAGAATAACTGAGGTGCCTTTTTAGTTCCCGGAGTTTAAGAATTATCCTGATAATACCGAGTATGGAGAAAGCGTAGAGTAACAGAACCTCGGATATTTCTATGAACCTGTAGGGGTCATACCAGGCGCCGTTATAATATAGATACAATACATCAACGGACAATATCACGAAAACAGCCATGATGACCAGATCCAGGATTTTCCATTTGAGTCCTTTGATTTTATCGAATTTTCCCATAGTTACGAAGATTTACCTTTCAGATACATCTTGATTGCCCTGTCCAGATAATAAGCGGCGACGTCTTCCCGGCGGAACATGCGGTCGCCCCGGGGACCGATTTTTTCCGCGGTCAGCTTGCCTTCTTCGCTCCACCGTCTGACGGTATTTGGGTGTACTTCAAAGATAGCGGCGACTTCCCCGGTAGAAAGCAGAGTGCTAAATTTGTCTTTTTCTTCGTCTTTTTTTCTCCGCGGCATCTTCATACTCCTACCAGTTTACCAGCGAGACCATATCCGGCCTAGATGAAATACCAAACCAGTGAATATAGGCTGCTTCGGTACCGAAATCCGCCATGATTTTCCTCTTCACATCCTCGTACCGCCCCTGGTACTGGGGCATTTGATTGCCCCGTTCATCGAAAGTGATTACCATATTGTTCGCGGCCCGGATAACGGTTTTAACCATTGCTCTGCACCTCTATTATTAATCTTTCCATATTCATCGTAAGCGACGAGGTATTAAAAGCTCATTAAAGCGGTATTAATAATCCGTTAAAATTACGGATTGAAGTTATGCCGTGTTTTTTCTATAATAGTCTTGCCATCATGAGAGGAGAGTATGAGCCGTTTAGTAGATAAACTAACCAGAACAGCAACGCGGAACGCATCACAACCGATGGGCTTCCGGACAGCACGCGCCGACCGGGATCAACCGAAGATGCTGGTAATAGCCAGAGTCAAAATGGACAATACCGGGCAAATCGCCGATTATGTGACCGGGGCCGACGGCGTGTGGCTGCATTCCGCCAGAGCCCGCCTGACACCCAAAGCTATGCAGCCAGTTACAGAATCGATTTCCGATATCCCCTGCGGCGTCAGTCTGGAGGATGCTGGCACTGGCAATAACAAAGCCCTGAAAAAAGTCGGTTGCGATTTTCTGGTGCTTACGGATAGCAGTCCGGTAGACGCCATGCCTAAAGAGGAGGATGACATCGGCACCATTCTGGGAATAGAACCGTCGCTGGAAGACAGCCTGATAAGGGTAATCAACAACCTTCCGGTGGACGCCGTATTAACCAACGTAATCAAGAAAGCGAGCACTACCCTGGCCTGGCATGACCTCATGAGCCTGCAGCGTCTGGGGCTTTTACTTACCAAACCTCTGCTGGTACAGGTTTCGCCGGGCATATCATCAAGCGAACTCAAAGCTATCCATGAAGCCGACGTCGACGGCATAGTTGTCGAAGCCAACCCCGTCAAGCCCGACTACTTTAAAGAAATGCGTAAGACCATCAGCGAGTTACCACCCCACACCACCAGGAAACGCGCGAAATCCGAGGCACTGCTTCCCTTTACCGGGAGTCCCCAGCCGGCGGCCACCCCGGACGAAGACGACGGAGATTACGAATAACTGCCGAAGAAACCCGCAACATTCCTTTTATTAGCCCGAGGCGACTACTTCACGAGGAGGACACGCAGAATGGCTGAATCCAGATACGGTCATCTCATCCTGACCGGACTTATCAAAGATATACCTCATTACACGGGAAAATCAATCGTAGCGCACGACGGCGAACTGGATACGGAATGCAGCATGGGATACCACTGCATCTCCAAGCCGATGTCTTTCGACCGTCCCCACTCACATGATTTCGCCGAGATGCTGTGCTTCATCGGGGGTAACCCGGAAGATATCACCGATCTGGGGGCGGAAATCGAGATGACCCTGGGAGACGAGGGAGAAGTCCACAAGATTAATACGACGGCAGTGGTCGCCATGCCGCCGGGACTGAAGCACTGTCCCATAGTTTTTAAAAAGGTAACCAGGCCCCTGGTTTTTCTGGAGATATCACTTACCCGCATATGGAAACCGGAAGGAATGCCGGAAAAACCACCGGAGGATAACTAAGAGAGAGTAGCTCCCGTGCTTCATATTTGAGGAGGAAAGATGAAAAGGCTGTTTTTATTTATCCTCTTAATAATGATAACTACTCCTATTCCAGGTTGTACGCTGATAACCGGCGAAGAAACCTATGAACTTGATGAAATACTAATAGATACAGACTTCGAGAGGATGCTGGGATACGTGCCCTATTCTTTCCTTGAGGAGAACGAGGTCTGGTTTATAAACTTCGGCAAAGCCAAGGAGATGTACAAGATTGAGGACATCACCAGTATAGAAGATGCCAAGAATTTACCGGAAGAACGGCTCGAAGCTGTGAGGAATGCCCTGACAGAGACAGGGGGTACCATCCCCATCTGGAGAAGTAGGGAGCTTTCACCGGTAATCGGCTTTGACGGGATGGCAAACGACCGTATTATTATGATAGGTGTCGTTCCCCCCAAGATTTTTTCCATATTAGAAGGTGATTTCGACGAGGAATTAATCACGGATTTACTAACCCAAATGGTCCTGGCGGCCATGAACCGACTGGCGGTTCTTGACGATATGATTATAGTGTCTCCAGCCACCGAATACGTCACGGGCATCTTCGACGCGATGGCAGGGGATATCCCCTCGATAACCGATAACGACGCCTGCCTAGCGCTAGCGGACAGCCTGGGAGACGTGTTTGCAGCCGTGATGACAACACCGGAGATGACAGTATTTGCTTTTCCTCAGGCGGAGGAGGAGATCAGATTCGATTTCACGATACCCGAGGACTGGGGCCTCCTGCACCGGTACGAAATGTCAGCCCTGGGGTACAGGGCCGAGGGGGAGAAACGCTTCCTGGTGATAGCGCTCTATTATGCCAATGAAGAAGATGCCCGAGCCGACGGTGCCGAGATAGTAAAACGGATGGGTGACTATATCCTGGGCACCTACCATGAGAGGATGGAAAATATCCCCTTTACAGAGCAGTACCAGCCCGGTGAGCCAGTCGTACAACAATACCTAGAAGGTTTCGTGTTATCGATAGAGTGCGAGCTTATTCCCGAAGGACGATTGGGAGCAGCTTTTCACATGGGAGGCATGGGTGTCCCCCGCGATATGTTGTTTCTGATACCGGATCCTTCGATTTACGTTGGGAAAAGTCAGGAACAGGAGATTATCGTACGGTAATAATCGTTAAACGCCCTGGGTCATCTGGTAGGACTTGCCCTCGGTGACGATAGACGGGGCAATAACCATCTCGGCCTGGTGCATTTCCCTGATATTAGCAGCCCCACAGAAACCCATCGCCGTTCGCAAAGCACCGACGAGGTTCTGCGTTCCATGAGTAATAGAGGTTGGACCGAAGAGAAGCTGCTCTAACGTGGTGGTGGTTCCGACCTTGATACGCGTACCGCGGGGAAGGGCGGGGTGGGGATGCGACATTCCCCAGTGATAGCCCAGTCCGGGGGCTTCTTTAGTTTGAGCCAGCGGCGAACCTATCATCACGGCGTCGGCACCGGCAGCAATGGCCTTGCATATATCGCCGCCCTTCTTCAGTCCGCCATCGGTAATGATAGGCACGTACCTGCCTGTTTCCTCACAGTAAGCATCCCGGGCAGCGGCGCAGTCGATAGTGGCCGTTATCTGGGGCACGCCGATGCCGAGTACCTCGCGGCTGGTGCAGGCGGCACCGGGACCGACACCGACGAGCACTCCGGCAATCCCCGTCTTCATCAACTCCAGACAGGCGGTATAGCTGACGCAGTTACCGACAACGATGGGCATTTTGAGCTGCTCGTACAGCTCGGAGAAGATGAGTCCGCGGTAGCTCTTGGAGATATGCCGGGCGCTGGTAACGGTAGATTGCACCACGAGAATATCACCGCCCGCCTCGGCAACGATGGGAGCGAGACGCTTGGTATTGGCAGGTATCAGCGATACGGCACAGATTACACCGGCTTTCTTGACGGCTTCTACTCTTTTTCCGACGAGGTTTTCTTTAATCGGCTCGGCGTAGATTTTCTGCATCAACGCCGTTACTTCATCGTCAGAAGCCCGGGATATTTCCGCTAGTTTTTCCGCGGAATTTTCGTATCGCGCCTGGATTCCATCCAGATTGAGAATAGCCAGTCCGCCCAGTTTGCCGAAAGCGATGGCAAAATCTACATCCACGACGGAGTCCATGGCTGAGGTAACGATGGGAAAGGAGAAAGTAAAATCGCCAATACTGAAATCGGTGGAAGTCTGGTCAGGATTGAGGGTAACGTCTCCGGGTACGATGGCTACTTCATCAAATCCATACGACTGCCTGAGTTGTTTGAATCTGCCAGTAGCCTTATTGCTGCACATCTGTGCTATTTATTATAACAAATATTTTCACAGCATTGCAACAAAATAATGGTTCTGTTTGCATTTGGTGGAAAAAACTTTTACCTTTCTATCAAGCAACTGATAGAGGGGGTTCACGATGTTATCAGCATTACTGGTTTTTATCGCAGGTGTGTTTTGGGGGGTTGTTGTGGAATTAGTAATTAGATTGGGGGAAGCGTATTTTAACGAAGGTATGCCATTAGCCGAGTTACTTAGCACAACTACGTTTTATTACTTACTTGTTTTCGGTATCTTGGGAATTATTTTTTTGGGATTAGCGTATTGGTTGCATAAGAAAGATATAGAACGAGAAATAAAACGAGATGATACTTTGGCTGAAATTAAAAAGAGTATTGATGTTCTAGTAAACGAAATAAGGCAGGATAGAAATGAACGAAATAATAAACAATCCTGAGATAAAATGCCCCTACTGTGATAATGAAGGAGTGCTAAAGTACGGTAAATACAAAGGCGCGCAACGATACTGGTGCAAGATTTGCAGGCGAAAGTTTAAAGCTGATGATACGCTATTCCACATGAAAACACCCACCAGCCAAGTATCATCGGCACTCAATATGTACTACGAAGGTATGCCGATAAAAGCGGTACGCCGACACTTACAGCAGGAATACGGCAATATGCCTTCAACGGCAACTATCTACGAGTGGATAATGAAATACACCCAGTACGCCGTTGATAGTGCCAGAGATACCAAGCCTAAAGTAAGTAACACTTGGATAGCCGATGAAACGGTAATTGAGATAGATGGGCAGAACTGCTGGTTGTGGGACATCATTGACGATAAAACACGTTTCCTGCTGGCAACCAGGCTATCACGAAGCCGTACTACTAAAGACGCGCAGATACTTATCAACAGGGCTATAAAACAGGCTGGCAAACACCCTAAGATAGTGATTACTGATAAACTGGCTTCATACCTCGATGTGTTCTACGGGAAGGAAGCCGAACATCGGCAGGGCGGTATTGCCAGAGTTGAGGATAACACGCAGAAGATAGAGAGGTTTCACGGCACTTTGAAACAGCGTACAAAGGTAATGCGTGGACTAAAGAATATTGAGAGTGCCGTTGATTTTATGAACGGCTGGCTGGTGCATTATAACTATCTGCGACCGCATGAGGCATTGGATGATAAAACACCTGCGGAAGTGGCGGAAGTTAATTACCCCTATGATAATTGGGCGGATATTATCCGCAAGCATAAACCATCCAGCCCAATTATAATAGAACACAAGCCGAGAGACTCAATGCGGTTAGAACCTACTCAGATTGGCAGGAAACGTAAGCATACACGGATAAGCAAGCCGATGCCGAGGATTTCAGAAGTACCGAAGAGGTTAAGATGATAATCGGGATTATCCTAACGATTTTAGGAATTATTGCATTGTGGGAAGAGTTATATCTATGGTTTTTTGTTAGTTCTCTTAAGAGGTTTGATATTACTACTCCAAAAAGGATTGATATATCTATACCAAAGGTTACTAATATACTGTTTCCAGAGCCAACGAAACAAAATAATAAGCAAGAATACAATAATGGAATAGAAAATCAAGTTTACGATTGCACACCAGAAGTGGTTATCATCACACCAATCAGAATAGATACCAAGTATGACACGGATAGCAATAGCAAGAAGGATGATAGCAAAAAGTACAAGAATAAGTGCCCAAGTAGGTTGGTTTATCCGCATGACGGCATACTCCTACTGGCAAGAATTATAATGTGGTTATATAGGCGTGTCAACCAAAAGCAAACAGAACCAAAATAATGAACGGATTTTCCCGGCCGTGCGGTATGTAACTAAACGAAAATACCATTGACAACTAATCTGATAGCTTATATAATTTTGCCGCAACACCAAGAATATTACAGGGGGAAAATCCATGTTTCTCCTCATGATGGTTATAGGTCTTATCTTTCTCATCGCCGGTGGGTTCGGGCTTTTCGTGGTTAATATTAACATGGTGGTGGGCGACCATACCTGGATTATCGGTAATATTACCTTCTCGGTCTTTCTCGTCATCGGCGTCCTGATACTGCTCTTCATGGCCATTTTCAACAGGGAATTCGACTAGACACCTCACGTACATCCGTTTCCATCGTTTTCTAAGGTCGACTTGTGACTGCGTGCAGGCTGGACAGGTTCAGGCTCGTGAGTTTATAATAATCAAGGTAAGGATAAAAATAATGCCGACCCTCTATGTTATAGCCACTCCGATAGGAAACCTCGAAGATATTTCACTGCGGGCGCTTCGCGTGCTCCGTGAGGTGAAGCTTATCGCGGCCGAAGATACCCGAAAAACAAAACGCCTGCTTTCCCGATACGATATCAACACCCAGATGACGAGTTACTTCGAGCATAACAAGATGGTCAAGCTGGACTACCTGCTGGATTACCTGCAGAAGGATGATTTAGCCCTGGTTTCCGAGGCGGGGATGCCGGGTATATCCGATCCGGGGTACGAACTGATTGCCACCGCAGGACAACGAGGTATCGAAATCGTGCCGGTGCCGGGACCTTCAGCGGTAACGACGGCATTAGCGGTATCGGGGTTACCTACGGACAGATTCTTATATATTGGCTTTTTACCGCATAAAAGCGGTGAAAGAAAAAGGGCTCTGGATTCGGTGATTAATGAAACGGGGACCATCATCGCCCTGGAAACGCCGCACCGGCTACCGGCGGCACTCGATGATATCCTTGCAGTCCTCGGCGACCGGAGAATAGCAATCTGCCGCGAACTCACCAAGCTGCATGAGGAAACTTTCCGGGGAACGATAAGCGAGGCTATTAAATATTTCGTAAATCCAAGGGGCGAGTTTACGCTGGTCATCGAAGGAAAGGATAAAAAAGAAAAACCCGTTTTGACCAAAAATACCGAAAAACAGCTCCACGAGCTGTACCTGAGTGGTGTGAAAGCCAGAGAAGCCATCGCCATGGTTTCGGAGGAAACGGGGCTTTCAAAAAAGGAGCTATATCAGGCCTGGCTCAAACTGGACAAGGTCTGGGAAAGAGAGCGGGGCTCGTGTAATAATGCGGAGAGGAGAAAATAGATGCGGCGCGGCTGTATTTCTTTAGGCGAAATCAAGTGTGACGAATGCCAGAATACCATACCCTACCCTAACCGCTACCTGGCAATCGATGAGAAGGACGGGGTCGAGGACGAAGAAGGCGAGACCCGGCGCTACTGCGTCGAGTGCTGCCTGAAAAAGGGCTATGCCCACTACAAAGAAGAGAAAGGTGAGCGGGTGCTGACCTTTTTCTAGGTCGACGATTTCCCATTACTATATATGAGCGAAAGAATCTTCATCGGGGTCGGCTGGCCATATGCCAACGGCTCACTGCACCTGGGACAGATTGCCGGAGCAAACTTGCCGGCCGATATCTTCGCCCGTTATCACCGCACCAAGGGTAACGACGTGTTAATGGTATCCGGCTCCGACCAGCACGGCACACCGATAACCATTAAAGCAGAACAGGTAGGAAAGACTCCACAGGAAATAGCCGAATATTACCAGCGTGAATACCTCGATTGCTGGAAGAAACTGGGGATTGCCTGGGACCTGTATACAACCACCGGCACCAAAAATCACGCGGAAGTGGCGCAGGATATCTTTCTGAAACTCTTCAAGAATGGCTACCTTTATAAAGATTCTGTATCCCAATTGTATTGCCCCAATTGCCGGCGTTTCCTGCCAGACCGCTACGTGGAAGGGATTTGCCCCTCATGCAATACTCCCGGCGCCAGGGGTGACCAGTGTGACGCCTGCGGCAAGCCGATAAATGCTACGGAATTGATCGCCCCCTACTGCCTCACCTGTAAGACTACTCCCGTTGCTAAAGAGTCGGAGCACTTTTTCCTGAAGCTGAGCGCCTTTCAGGACAGGCTGGAAAAATGGGTGACAAACCAGACCCATTGGCGACCCAATGTTTCCGGACTTACCATGCGCTACTTGAAGGAGGGACTGAAAGACCGGGCGATTACCCGCGATATTGCCTGGGGCGTACCGGTGCCGGTAGAAGGATTTGAAAACAAGCGTATCTATGTATGGTTCGAGGCGGTCATCGGATACCTCTCGGCATCCAAGGAATGGGCTTCCATCAACGGGAATAATGAAGGCTGGCGACCGTTCTGGACCGACGGTGTTAAAAGCTATTACTTCATCGGCAAGGACAATATTCCCTTCCATACGCTTATCTGGCCGGCGATGCTGATGGGTTATGAAGGGCTCGCATTGCCCTACGACGTGCCATCTAATGAGTTTCTGACTATCGAGGGGAAGAAGATATCCACCAGTAAAAACTGGGCGGTCTGGCTGCCCGACTACCTATCGCGGTACGACCCCGACCCGCTGCGTTATATCTTGTCCATCAATATGCCCGAGACCAGCGATACGGACTTCTCCTGGCGTGAGTTCGTGCGACGTAACAACGATGAGCTGGTGGCCGCCTACGGCAACCTGGTAAACCGGGTGTTGACATTCGTTTACCGGAACTTCGATGGGAAAGTGCCGGAGCCGGGTGAACTGGATGACGCCAGCCTGCAACTGATAACCACCTTGCAAAATACCTTTACCACGGCAGGGAACAACCTTGAAAAATGTAATTTCAGAAATGCCATCCAAGAAATCATGGCTTTAACGCGTACGACCAACGTTTACCTCGACGACAAATCACCGTGGAAGGTAATCAAAGAAGATAAACAGGCAGCAGCAACAGCTTTATGCGTAGCTATGAATGTGATTTCGGGTTTAAAAACTCTGTTCTATCCCTTCCTGCCTTTCAGTTCTCAGAAAGTGCACGAATACCTCGGTTTCGAAGGCAATGTAGAGGACTCCGGCTGGGAGCCTCAGATGCCGGAACCTGGCCAAAAGTTACGGGAACCCAGACCCCTCTTCACTAAACTCGATGAGAGTATCATCCAGGAGGAGACAAACCGAATTGGAACTTGACGAGATTTACAGGTCCGTCCAGGGAGACCTACTCGAGGTTAAGAATACTCTCAGGTCGATAAGCCAGACGGATATGCCCTGGCTATCAGAGCAACTGAGTTATATCGTCAGAGAAACCGGCAAGGGAATCCGGCCGGCATTAACGCTGCTGGCCGGTCAGCTATATCACTATGACTTAACCTACCTGTTGCCCATGGCTGTGTCCGTGGAACTGATGCACACCGCCACGCTGGTCCATGACGACGCCATCGATAAGGCTTCCACACGACGCGGCCAGGCAACGATAAACAGCGTTTGGGGTGATGAAATTGCCATACTCATGGGCGATTATCTTTTCGCCCGTGCTGGCGAATTCGTCTCGGATACCCAGACGCCACGCGTCATCAAGCTCTTCTCCCAGACGCTGGGGACGATATCCAGCGGCGAGATAAGCCAGTTCCGGGGAGCTTTCGTATTGAACCAGGATCGCGATAACTATTTCACCCGCATCTACAGAAAAACAGCCTCGCTTTTTTCACTCTCAACACAGTCGGGAGCTATCCTCAGTCAGGCACCCGAGGAAGCGATAGCTATAATGAAGGAATACGGTGATAACCTCGGTATTGCCTTCCAGATAGTGGACGATATTCTCGATTTCACCAGCACGGAGACAACCCTGGGTAAACCGGTAGGCTCGGACCTGCTACAGGGTACACTCACCCTCCCCGCACTGATGCTCCTAGAGCGATACCCGGAAGATAATCCTGTCAAGAACCATTTTCAAACCAGAGACAGGAAGTATATAAAACAGGCAATAGACATGGTGCTGAACTCATCGATTATCGATGACTGCTATGAGGTAGCCAGAGAATATAGTCAAGTCAGCTGCCGTAACCTGCACCTGCTCCCCGACACCGAGAGCCGCGAGGCACTTAATGGGCTTTGTGAATACGTCGTTAAGCGTAAAATTTAGACCGCGCGTTAATCCCCTGTCCAGACGCTGCCATCAAGATAAGTTTCCTTTTTGGCGGTGGGCAGTTTCCCCTTGAACAGGTCGATAACCGCCTGGCTAGCGGCAAATCCCTCATCGCGATGTGCAGCGGCGATAGCCACCACGAGGTTTATATCTCCCACACTGAGCTTACCGACGCGATGGTATATGGTTACCTTGTTCACCGGGAATTTCTGCCTGACTTCTTCCGCGATATCACGCAATCTGTCCTGAGCTCTGCCGTCGTAATCAGTGTATTCCACCGAGAGCACAGACCTGCCGCGAGAGTTATCACGAATAAGTCCAACATAGGTGACGATGCATCCACTGCTGTCAGTCCTGGCCAGATTGACCACCTCTTCGGGGGAAAGGGGCTGACTTGTTATCCGAACCAAATTGGTATCATCCATAATCAGGTTCACCGGAAGAGCAATATCGGCGACATGCCAGACTGACGTAGGATTTTGGCTCCAGTACTGATTAGTCAGGCCCGGCAGGTGTCTGCTTGGGTACGAGCCGCGGCACTCCGGGGGCTTTCTTGGGTTTGGGTTCCTTTTCAGCTTCACCGACCGGCTTCACAGGAGCGGGTATCTTCGTCTTTTTAACTTCCGTATCAGCGGCCGGTAAGCCCATCTCTTCAAAAGTCTCCTCAAGGTCTTTACCCTCGAGGGTTTCTTCAGCAATCAGTTTTTCAGCCAGTTTTTTCAGTTCCTTTTTATGATCGGTCAGTACTGTTACGGCAGTTTTATGGGCACCTTCAATAATGGCCTGGACTTCTTCATCAATCTGCCGGGCCACTTCTTCACTGTAATCTCTCTGCTCGGAAATTTCCCTGCCCAGGAAAACCATCTCTTCCTTGTGCCCGAACGTACGTGGGCCGAGCTTACCGCTCATACCGAAATCAATGACCATGCGGCGGGCCAGAGCCGTAGCGCGCTTGATATCATCGGAAGCCCCGGTGGTGATTTCATCAAAGATAAGCTCCTCGGCACTACGCCCACCCAGCATGTGCGCCAGCATATCCATTATCTGAGAGCGAGACACCAGGTACCTATCCTCCGCGGGAAGCTGCTTGGTATAACCCAGCGCCATACCACGCGCCACGATTGATATTTTATGAACGGGGTCGGCGTGAGGCAATAATCTGGCAACAAGGGCATGGCCGGCTTCATGATAGGCAATAACTTCCTTTTCCTTGGGGCTGATTTTCCGACTTCGCCTCTCGGGACCGGCCATTACACGGTCAACAGACTCTTCGAAATCTATCATCTCAATCGTCTTTTTATTACGCCTGGCGGCTAAAATGGCCGCTTCGTTCACAAGATTGGCCAGGTCGGCACCGCTGAAACCAACGGTACCTTTAGCGAGTACCTCAAGATTGACATCTTTATCCAGCGGTTTTCCGTTGGTGTGTACTTTCAGAATGGCCAGTCGCCCGTTTATATCCGGCTGGTCCAGAATGACACGCCGATCAAAACGTCCTGGCCGTAACAGGGCGGGGTCGAGGATATCAGGGCGGTTGGTGGCAGCGATAACGATAACGCTGGTATTGGTATCAAAGCCGTCCATCTCCACGAGAATCTGGTTAAGAGTCTGCTCACGCTCATCGTGACTGCCGCCGAGCCCGGCACCACGCTGACGGCCAACGGCATCAATCTCATCGATAAAGACAATACAGGGCGTATTACGCTTCGCCTGCTCAAAAAGGTCTCGCACCCGGGAAGCGCCGACACCGACAAACATCTCGACAAATTCACTGCCGCTGATATTGAAGAAAGGCACATCAGCCTCGCCGGCAACGGCTCGCGCCAGTAATGTTTTACCGGTACCGGGGGGCCCTACCAGAAGCACGCCCTTGGGAATACGCGCCCCCAGAGACTGGAACTTTTCGCGTGACTTTAGGAAGTCCACCACTTCCTGCATATCCTGCTTGGCTTCTTCCACACCGGCAACATCATCGAAGGTAACGGTTACGCGGTTGGCGGGAAACAGCCTGGCTTTGCTCCGTCCGAAGCTCATCGCCTGATTGTTAGCCCCCCGCGCCTGGCGGAACAGGAAGAAAAGTAACGCACCGAATATCAACAGGGGGATAAAGTTAATCAAAACACTCCAGCCGAATCCCGACGGCTCTTTTACATCGACGATTATATTCCCGGGAACAAATCCGGGTATTTCATAAATACTGGTACTCGCTTCTTTTACCGATTTAGCTTTGGTACCATCAGTCTTCGTTATCAGCAACTCCTCGCCGTCCACCTCGATGCGTTCTATCTGTTCTGGGACCAGGTAATAACCTCGCTCAGAGGTACTTCATCACGTTGCTCCGAGCCGGGCAGAAGGAATGAAAAGAGGACGACGAACGCCACCAAAATGGTGATATATATCAAGCTATTTCGCTTCCAATTCGATTTCATAACATACCTCAAAGGCTGTAAATACTTTTTTACCTCATATATTATACCATAAAAATAGTTTAACAGTAGCTAAGAAAAAAAGAATTTTTTAGTATTTTATGTCCAGTACCCTTTTAAAATGGCAACTTACTCGACTTTAAGGGGAATTGACAATAACTGCCGCGCTGATTATAGTGTCAGGTATAAGGCAATCATGCAATAACAGGAATCAGGG
>SMTZ1_10000530_pt1 | contig 38765 bp, 34 predicted proteins | sample DeeMarSWOR136_30_FD_25667 | JGI IMG/M metagenome (IMG submission 25667)
GAATGCGGACCACAATCGAGCTGCTGCGCTCTGGATCGAGCAGCAGGATCAAAGGCTCGATCTCTGTCCGCAAAGACACATAGTGGAAGTCCTTTACCACACCTATGATATGGAATTCGTTGTCTTCTCCTAGAGTGACACGCTTTCCGATCGGATCATCAAAGCCCATGGCTTTCTGAGAGGTTTCGTTTATGATGATCGCCATCTCGTCAGCACCGTAATCTTGGGAGAAGTTCCGACCTAGAACGACCTGCACGCCGAGCGTTTCTAAATAGTCATAGTCCACAAAATTTGCTCGGAATAGGATATCCTTGTCCGGATCCTTCCCTTCCCAGTTCCACCGGCTGTTGGAGAAGTAGTAACCATAGATGGGCAGACCACTGACGCGTGTGACATTCAAGATATTGGGATTCCCGATAAGTTCATTTTTAAAAGCTTCATAATTTTTCTGGACATTCCCATTCAGATCCAAGGTAACCAAATTCTCCTTCTCGTATCCCAAATCTTTGTTCATCATGAAATGAATCTGTGAATAGATCACCAGACTTCCGACCATGAGGATCACAGCGACCGAGAATTGAAAGACCACCAGGAGCCTTCGAAAAACAGATCTTTTACCGGTTGTCCGGACGGTTCCTTTCAAAACAGCAACCGGACGAAAACCAGATAAAATAAATGCAGGATAACATCCGGCTAAGATCCCAGTAACAAGAACAATGGCCAAACAGCCCAGGATAATATCCGGACGAATGAACATATCCGCTGCAAAACTTTTCCTGGCTAGTTGGTTAAAGGCAGGTAGAAGCAAAATCCCCAATCCCACCGCTAAAATCATGGCGATCAGAGACTGAAAGACCGCCTCGCCGAGGAACTGCCTTACGAGTTGGCCCCTGAAGGCCCCGACTACCTTACGCAATCCTACCTCTTTGGAGCGGAGCAAAGACCGGGCAGTAGACAGGTTCATGAAATTGATGCAGGCAATCAGCAGAATAAAAAGAGCTGCAACCGAAAAGATCACCACATACTTGGCATTCCCTGTGCCAAATGCGTCATAGCCGATTCCTGAAGCCAGGTGAATCTTGAAGAGCGGCTGGAGCGATAGTTTTTCCCAATCCTCTAGGGTGGGTTTTTCGTCTAGAAAATTATAGATTTTTTTATTCACCTCTTCGAAGGAGGCACCCTCAGGAAGCTGCACATAGGTGGTAAAATGGCTGTTCTTCCAGTAATCTACGGTGCGGCCAACCTCTTTGGCAAAATCCATGTTGGCCAGAAATTCAAAGCGAAAATGGGAATTGTCGGGAAGGTTCCTCAAGACTCCCGAGACCTTGAAATCATACTGATCCGCCACATGGATGGTTTTACCGAGCGGATCTTCGTCACCAAAAATCTTTTGTGCTAGTTCTTCAGTCAAAACAACCGAACGAGGATCTGCAAGTGCTGTATCGGGGTCTCCTTTGACAAAGGGAAGTGTGAACATCTTGAAAAGCGAAGGATCCGCATAACCTCCTAAATCCACAAAGACCTGGTCGTTGTATTTTATTCGCCATTGGGTAAAGCAAAATCTGGCCTGTTCTTCGATCTCCGGAATCTCTTCTTTCAATGCTGGTCCTAAAGGTCCCTGGTTGATGGCCCAGGTGACAATCTCGGAGTACTGGATGTGCTGGAGAATGCGGTAAATGTTCCGACCGTTTTCATTATACCGATCATAGCTCAACTCATGCTGCACCCAAAAGAGGATCAGTAGGGTACAGACCATTCCGATGGCCAGACCGCTGATGTTGAGAAAGGAAAATCCCTTATGTCTGATTAAATTGCGGAAAGCGATTTTTAAATAACTTCGAATCATCTAGACACTCCCACGCGGTACAGAATGTTTCTCACTATTAAGACGCAGCAACAATTCCGAACGTTGACACAAACAAAAAATTGCCCTGCTGCCTACTCACTAGCAGAGATGCTAAAAATAATTAAAGCTGTTTGACACCTCTCTGATTCCCTGATATCCTTTTTTTCTACAACTTAAGGGGCAATCCATGACCATAAAATGTCACAAATGTTATAAAAGGATATGGATCTGCCGAAACAATGGAGATACATAAAGAGAGAGTTGCCTGATTGAGGAGACCTTTTATGAGCGGATTTCCTGAGTACGACCGATATGATGGACTTGGACTGGCCGAGCTGGTGAAGAGAGGAAAGGTTAAGCCCAGCGAGCTTGTCGAAGAAGCGATCACGCGCATAGAGAAGCTCAATCCACGGCTCAATGCTGTCATCCATAAGATGTATGATCAGGCTCGGGAAAAATCCCAAGGAGAGCTGCCCGATGGACCTTTCAAAGGAGTTCCTTTTCTCTTGAAGGATCTTTTAGCTGCATATGAAGGTGCTCCTCTATCCAATGGAAGCCGCTTCAACAAAGATTTTATCCCCGATCATGACAGCGAGCTGGTCAAAAGATACAAGGCTACCGGCGTTATCGTTGTTGGCAAGACCAACACGCCTGAGTATGGATTACTACCAGTGACCGAACCCGAATTATTCGGCCCCACCTGTAATCCATGGAATCTGAGCCGTACTCCAGGTGGTTCCAGCGGAGGATCAGCGGCTGCTGTAGCCGCCCGAATTGTTCCGCTGGCACATGGAAGTGATGGAGGCGGATCCATCCGCATGCCTGCCTCCTGCTGCGGATTATTCGGGCTGAAGCCAACACGAGGACGCAATCCTCTAGGTCCAGACTACGGAGAGGCCTGGCAGGGACTTGCCTGCGAGCATGTCCTCAGTCGTTCAGTACGAGACAGCGCCGCCATGCTGGATGCCACCGCGGGTCCAGATGTGGGTGCACCCTACACCGCCCCTCCTCCCCCTCGTCCATTTCTTGATGAGGTAGGCAGTGATCCAGGAACACTCCGGATCGCCTACTCATATAAACCCTTCCTGGCTGATTTTGTCCATGAAGACTGCGTCAATGGATTGGAAGCAGCAGCCCATTTATGCAAAGACCTGGGACATGAGTTGAGGGAAGCAGCTCCTCAGATCGACAGGGATATGTTTGCTAGGGCCTTTATGACCATCGTGTGTGCAGAAACCCGGGCAGGAATCGAAAAATCCGAGTTCCTGATGGGACGGAAGGCGAAATACAGAGATTTTGAACCTTCCACCTGGATGCTTGGTTTGCTCGGAAAACAATTGAGGGCCCCGCAGCTCTCAAACGCCAAACTTACCCTCCAGTATATGTCCCGTCTGATCGGTCATTTCTTTGAAAAGTTTGATATCTTAATGACTCCAACACTAGCCCTTCCCCCCATCAAAATCGGCGCGCTTCAACCTGATAAAAAAGACGCTTTCATCATGAACTTCCTGGGTCGTTTGAATGCTGGAGGCTTGCTCATGGCAGTCAAGGGAATCGAAGATCTCGCCCATAAGGCGTACACATTTATGCCCTACACTCCTCTTTTCAATGTGACCGGTCAGCCTGCTATGTCTGTTCCGCTGCACTGGAATGACGAGGGACTTCCCATCGGCGTGCAGTTTATCGGACGGTACGCAGATGAAGTGACGCTCTTTCGTCTTGCAGCTCAGCTCGAAAAGGCAAAGCCTTGGTCCCACCGGCTCCCCCCAATCTGTTCGGAAAGCAAGAGCTAACTGTAAAAAACACTCATCTACGCTTTAGCTGGAGCGGGTTGAGCCTCAGCAGGCGGAAACACATCGTATTCACCGCCAAACTGGGCCAGGAATTCGACACTGAAGGCTCTGAACCAGTACCAAATGGGTAAAGTCACGACTGTCCCGATATAGGGGATCACCAAGAGTATCCATCCTATGCAACAGGTCACAATCCCTGCCACTATGACAAAAATCACGAACAGAATCATGAAAATGAATATGAGAATTCCGTACAAAAGGAAGTGAAAGGGATGTTTTCCAAAAAGCGACAGGAACCGTCCCCATCCCCGGGTCGCAGAAACCCTGTCTTTGTACATAATCGGTACGACAAAGCTATCCAGAAACAGAGAAATATAACCTATGACAAGGATCATGAAAAGAAAGATCAGGCCTATCAATATCAAAAAGGGTACTGGAACCCGATCGAAGCGGTTCCCTTCATAGAGTTGTGAAGCACCCACAAAGAAGAGCACGATAAGCGAGATAAATAACATAAAGCAGATCAGGACAAAGACAAACCGCCACAAGAAAAGCGAGTCGCCTTCCCTCTTGTATTCTCTCCATGGATTGGCAACCTCTGCTCTATCATGAACAACATTATACAAGAACATAAACTTTCCTCTCGAACTCAGCCACAGAACTACGAGTCCAATAACTACGAGGACAAAGACACCGAATGCAATGAGCATGAACCATCCTGGATGACCAATCAGCCAATCCCAGGCTCTTCCGGGGAAACCCAGGAAGTCACGAAAGCTTCCATCCTCGCTCCATCTGGAACCACTCGAACCATGCTGCCCATCAGCCAATCCGGCCAAAAAAGCCGTGAATCCTACAACAAACCACTTGTGTAAATCGAAGGGTTGAAAAAGGGCCACCTTCATCCTGTTCCATGCTCGTCCTAAAGGCGCAAAAAATTCAATCCTCATATTCTTTTCCTCCTGAGTCGTACTTCTATTCCCTAACTCCTCAATAATATTACTTAGAAACCCGATAAAATATTCGGCTCATTGAATATGTATCTTTTTTCCAGAAAGAAGTCAAACGACTCACACCCATAATCCTCTTGAAGTGGAATCCAAGAGCAGAAAATGTCTTGACTTAATTTCTCACCTATGAAAAATCTAAATTTGTTGCTGACATGAGGAAATACATTTAATGTTGGGAATCCATACCGGATTCTGATTTTAGCTTTACAAGGAGGAGGAACATGAAGTTTCGAATGATCTTTATCATTTTGATGATTTTATTTTTATCGGCCGCGGAGTTCGGTACAGCCCAGGAACAGGAAGCCGCTGTTGATGATGTATTCATGAATCCTGAGAGTCTGGTGCGAGGATTGTATGCAGCAGTTTCTTTTGAGCCCGGGCATCTTCTTGACTTTGATTATGTGAGTAAGTTTTTCGTCCCTGAGGTCATATTTGGTGTCAGAAGGACACGAACCTCTATGGCTATCCTGGACCTGGAAGGTTTTTTTGACTGGTGGCGAGAAGACTTCGAAAAGTACAAAATGAAGGAGAGGGGATTCGAGGAGACGATCGAGAAAATTAAAGTAACGGTTTATGGAAACATCGCTCATTGTTTTGTCGTCTACAAAGCACGATTGAAGACTCCGGCTGATACACCCGGTCAGCTCGGTTTGGACAGTCATAGTCTGATGAAAAAAGATGGACGGTGGTGGATTGTATCCATAATGAACGATATAATCACACCGCAGATTCCGCTTCCTGAAGAACTGCGTTGATTATCGGTTGGACGAGGGGGTTGACTCCCCAGCTGAGACGGGCAGCCAGCCCACTATTCCCTGATTCGTCTGGACCAGCCAGAATCCCTCGAATTGGCCGAGTACAGAGAATTCCTCCCCAGTGCCGATCTGTTCCATGATGACAGCATGTTCCATCGGCGAATCCATGACCACCTGTAGTTGATCCGTCTGTCTGAACTCAAGGATCTCTTCGGCCAGCTCAACACCCTGAGCAGAAACATACCCCGATATCCCATCCGGCAGATGGACGCGATACATATTACTGGCAGCCGCAAGGACCTTCATGGTTGAATGCCGATCCAGTTGGGTCATTTGCTGGGAACCTGATTCCAACGAGGCCCTCAGGGAGATCCTTTGGTCCTTTGACCTTACCCATCGACCGAGCATCTCCAAGTCTGCTTTTATATCTTCAGGAACAGAGTTTATTTTTTTGATGTAATTGTATGGATCGACCGGACCTTCTCCTTGAGCGTAGATTCCAAAATGTAAATGGGGAGGAGTCCTCCTTGCATTCCCGGTGTTTCCGACGGTCCCAATCTTCTGGCGGGCCTCCACGTAGGTTCCCTCTATCACATCCTGACTCTGTAAATGAGCAAAATAGAGATACAGCAGACGTTTCGAATCATACAACCAGATGTTACGTCCACCCCTATCGGATTCTCCTACATGCCGCACATAGGCCTTCGAGGGCGCCTGTACATGCGTATGCCGTGGGGCAAAGATGTCTACTCCATGATGCTTCCGGCGTCCGCCATCACGTGGTGCGCCGAAACCACTCCCGATTGACCCACTGTCATGACCAGCAACGGGAAATTCCAATGTGGCGACAGTTCGGATAACGACACTGAAGCGGCCGCCGCGCAAAAGCTCTGGCTGCAATCGGACGACATACTGCGCATCGCTTCGAGGCTCGAACTCCAGGTGTTTCTCTTTTTCATTTGCGCTGGCAACCAATTTCCAGTCCTCGATGGTGGAGCCTTGGACTCGAAAAAGATCCATAAAAAGTCGGCATCTTCTCTGACCTTGGAATTCCACATCGATCTCCGTCCTCTGCCCTCTTTTAACTTCGAAACGATAAGCTGTAGCAAATGCAGCAGCTTGATCTACGTAGAAGGCCTCTTCATACGGTGTCTCAATCTCCACAGGCTCGCGCAAAGCCGCCTCCGAGGCTAGAATCCAATCTCGACCGAGTGCTGTATGGGCAAGGTCTGCCATTCTCAAGGAATGGATGTAAGCCTCATGGCTGTTCGTTGGTTTGTAGGCCTCTGGAACAGCCTCTTTTTTGCAGTGGAAAAGAGAAAGAAGCCCGATAAGGCCTAAGACATACAAAAAGTGATTGAATTTCAAATTGACCTTTACCTGCATTCTAGTCATTTCCAAAATATACCGGAGCAACTTTCATGCCAAATCCTTAAAAACAATGCTATTTGTATACCCCACATTTGATCTAATAGCAACCGTCTTCTGTTGACTCTCCTCCTTTTCCTTGGTAATCTTTTCTCCGCCAAGTCAAAGGAAGAATATGGATTAAACATAGCATAATAGTAAAAAGCACAGAAACAATACATGATAAATCAAACAATGAGGAGGGACGTTTATGTTTGCACGTCTAACCATAATACGTACAGAGATCGACAGTATATCCGAGGCATCGAAGCTGTTTGAAGAGAGTGTCATCCCTGCGTTCAGAACCCAAAAAGGGTATCAGGGAGCCTATTTCTTGAGTGATCGCAATTCAGGTAAAAGCATCTGTATGAGTCTTTGGGACACCGAGCAGGATGCCGTCTCTAACGAACAGAGCCATCTCTACCAGGAGCAGTTGATCAAATTTATGAAGCTGTTTACTTCGGATCCGTATCGAGAAGGATACGAGCTGATCATCAAAGACACAAAATAAGGAGCTCCCCCTCGCATGTAAGTATCCTTATTTCCGTGATAATTTCTTTGAAAGTCAGGCAAGCTGGTTAGGAAGCCATCCGGAGGCGAGCGGGCATGAAAGCAAGCTTTACTGGCAGGTTGAGGAGAGCGAGCCGAGGAATAAGTGGATTTTCCTCGCTGGGGAAAATCCACTGGCTGACGAATCAGCTTGCCTGACTTTTTTTTATCACGGAAATAAGAATGCTTCTCACTCGCCCATGGAGAGATTCAATATTTCCACTGAGCGGTGTTTTCGCCCTCTGGAGCGTTCTTGGTGATATGCTCAGCCATCATCGTTAGAAGCTCAGTCCTCCCTGGTCCCCAACAGTGAGGTCTCCTATCTCCGTACTCCACTGAACCAGCGTAATAAGGCTCTTTTGTTCCCTCTAAAAATTTCTCTAGCAATCGAACAGCACTATCCAAATAAAAGGTATCCATATCTCCTACATAGATGTGCAGTTTTCCAACAAGCTTTGGACCGAGTGTTGTCCAGTCCCTCTCCAGGATATGGCGGAGGTCAAAGTTTTCCTTCCAGTACTCTGCAACAGAGTGGTCAATCTCACCTGTTCGTTTATCAAACAGGGGTTTCACATAGCCATCTGGACCAACAGGTCCGAAAACCGCCTCAAAAATATCGATCTGCTCACCAGACCGGTTTTTCGTCCCCATCGCTAGCTCCATGTAATTGCGCTGCTGGATGGTCAATCTCACGATCCCATCAGGAGAGCGGTCGCTCGAAGTGGGTACTTTGACCCAACCTAATTCCTTGTAGTACCCATTCTTATCGCGATATATATTGACAGTCTGAAAGTACCGGAAGTCAACCGGATCCGGGCAAAGAGCCCAGGTCCCACCGAAGAAATCCGGATGGAAAATCTGAAGCGCCAATGCCTCCCATCCCCCGGTAGATCCACCGGATAAGACGCGCGCATAGGGTTTGCGGATCACCCTGAAATTTTCTTCGATATAAGGGATAAGTTCCTGCATGATGGCATCGCCGTATGGTCCGCAGTTGGCAGAATTCACTGCATAAGAGTCGTCATAATAAGGGCAGGGATGCTGGAAGGTGACAAGGAGCATACGGGGACACTCCTCCGATATCCAGAACTTGGAAAATTCGGATCCTCTTCTCCTCCTCTGACTTTCTTCTTCATGTTCCTCAGCCGAAAATCCGTAAGGCGGGCGTAAAGAAAAGTGGCCCTGAATATAGTTCACTGGATAGTGAACTTCCGGAAGCTCATCGTACTCCTTAGGTAAAAGAATGGTGGCTCCTAAATACATCGGCTGTCCCCAGAATTCCGAGAGGATCTCGCTCTGAAACTTGATGCGTTTAACCCACTTGCTGTCTGGAGGGATCTCGATAGGAGGGATAACGTTGTTGCAGACCAGCCTGATTGTCTTGGTCTCGTTTGGATCAATTTTAACCTTTAGAACATCACTGTAGACATTGCCTGGGGAGATGTTCCACCTCTGACCCTCCCACTGGTCATTGTGCAACCAAACAGTGTGACCGTCTGCACGCTTAAACTCTGTATAGATGTTCACAAAGCCCTGAACATAATACTCTCCAGGAGGAATGTTCCTCATACTCTCGACAGGATACCCAAATACGTCTTCATCAATGACAACAGGCTCTTCAGGTTCGAGACCTTCAACATCTTTACCGTAAAACGGAACGCCGTGGGTTCTAACCTGAAGCCTTGGCTCTCTTCTATCATCCTTTGCGATCATGACGTAGACATGTCCTGTAATGGGTTCATCGGACACTTCTGAAGGATAGGAGATTACAAACTTTAAACCTTTTTGTTCTGCACACCCGACGTTGAATAAAGAAAAGCCGATGATTAAACATAAAATAATGCCTATTCTGGAAGGGATATGGATCTTACGTTTCAAAGCAAAACTCCTTTCTTTTGACATGACATTCCTCCTTTTCAGGCCTTGCCTATGCAGTCAAAGCATCTCGAGACTCTGAACACAGCAACAGGCTGCTTTCGAGGATATTTCTCTTCGTTGCCTGGTTCTGCCTACTTGTATTTCCACTGGGAGGTATTCTCTCCCCTTGGAGCTGCCTTTGCGATGTGTCCATCCATGACCCTTTCTAATTCTCCTGTAGTCCTCTCGAAGGGCGACCATCCATGTCCCTTTCTCGGACGGCCGTAGCCAAACGTCCCCTCATAATAGGGATCTTTTGTGCTTTCAAGAAATTCCTCCAATTCATACACAGCCTCATTCAGGTAGAAGTTGTCCATGTCTCCGCAGTAGATATGCAGTTTCCCTTTAAGCTTAAGCCCGAGTGTTTTCCAGTCCCGCTTGAGAATATGCACTAGGTCATAATTTTCCTTGAAGTATTTGGCCACCTCGGGATCGATCTTTCCTGTCAGCTTGTCCCAGATGTCCCTGGGATAGCCATCTTCTCCGACTGGACCATACACGGCCTGCCAGATATCCAGCTGCTGTCCAGACCTACCTTTAGACCCTAAAACAGCCTCCATCTGGCTGAGCTGTCTCATAGTTACCTGTACCTGGCCGTGGATGTCCCGCATAAAGGGGCGTTCCAGTGTCAGCCATCCGAAGTCCTTCTCAAAAGCATTGTCATCCTCATAAATGTTGGTCAGGATATAATAGCGGAAATCGATGGGATCTGGAAAATGGGGCCAGCTTCCCCCGAAAAAGTCTGGATAAAAGACCTGTAAGGCCAGGGCCTCCCAACCGCCGGTAGATCCTCCAGAAAGCACCCGTGCGTAAGGCTTAGGGATCATCCGAAAGTTTTCCTCGAGATAGGGAATCAATTCTGTGATGATCGCATCCCCGAAGGGACCGCAGTTCGCTGAATTCACCGCATAGGAATCATCAAAGTAAGGACAGGGGTGCTGGATGGTCACCACGAACATCCGGGGGAAATCCTCAGAAATCCATGCTTTGTAAAACTCATAACCGCTTCTTCCTCGGCGGTCGTCGTCTTCCGGCGGTTCAGTTCGAAATCCGTTCGGAGACCTCAGGGAAAAATGGCCCTGCTGGTAATGCACAGGATACGATACCTCCGGGTGTTCATCATAATCCTTGGGCAGGAGAACGATCGCTCCGATGTGTATCGGATAACCCCAAAATTCAGTCAGCAGTTTGCTCTGGATCTTGACATGTTTCACCCATTCTGTATCCGGTGGAACCTCCACAGGAGGAATGACTTCATCCAGAATCAGCTTGATGGTGTATCCCTGCTCTGGATCAAGATGAACGCCCTGAACCTCACTGTGCAGATTTCCTGGGGACCTGTTGAACTGCTGGCCCTCCCACTGGTCCATATGGGCCCAGATCACATGGCCATCAGAGCGGTTGAATTGGGTATAGATGTTGATCAAACCCTGAACGAAATAATCCCCCTTGGGTATATCGAGAAGGCTATTCGGTGGATATCCGAGAACATTCTCATCGATGACCGCAACATCTCCAGGCTTGAGATCCCTCACATCGAGTCCGAAGAAAGGCACGCTCCGGCTCCACGATCCCGCCTGGAGCCGAGGCTCTCTCTCATCGCTCTCTGAAATCATGACGAATACGCGGCCGGTTATAGGCTCTGCATGGGCAGAGGCTGAAAAATAAATTTCGAACTTCAGTCTGGATCCTGGGGCTTCTTGACATGAAAAATTCGTGATCAGCAAGGAAAGAAAAGCCAAGAAAAATATGAAGGACCAACATAAACTTTTTTTGCTCCACATAACTCCCTCCTATTTACCTGAATTATTCATAAAGAATGCCGATAACTTTTGTTATACAAGTAAAATCAGATAGCTATCCTGATTTTACTTTAAATCTTGAAAAATACTTTTTCAAGAAAGAATATTTTAATGCATCGGCTTCGTTGCAGCCCGGACTGAGTGCTCGACTCTGGACCGGCAGGCCTACTGGCGCGGCTTTGATTTTATGCCCAGATAATAGGCAGTATTTGCGTGTGGGTCGATTACGGTCTTTATTTTTCCTGGAAGAGCACTCAGCACAGGATTCAGTCCAGGACCATGCCCGGCCCAGTCGCTCCAACCATGGATGCAAACACCGATAGTCACGGCTCCTTCGTATCTTCCACGGCCGTAGTAGTCATAATGGTCTCGAATGGCGATAAGATCACCAAGCCTGATCTTTTTCAGGTCATACTCTTCTACTATCGCAGGATCGGTGGTCTGAATGTCATAATCGATATACTCTATGAATGGACCGCCTATTCCTGATCCCATAATATGTCCGGGGATTTCCATCACCACAGGAACCACGAGCTGGTCGTCCTCTATGGTTATGCCCAAGTTTTCCAGAAGTTCAGGGGAAAGCTTATTTACTCTCACATCCTCGAAGCCCTCTATCTTGAGGCCCACACCTTGGGCTTTGACCTGAATTCTATCGTTCAAAGCCAGTTTTTCGAGTACATTCTTCGGGAACCAAGTAAGGTCGTCGGAGCCAGCATGTCTGCCTATGTAGAATCCCTTGGCACCCTTAGCTTCTCCGGAAATGACTTCAGCCTCGTTGCCGATACATGCAAGGATTGCAATCGCACACTCGCTGGCTCTTTCTCTATCGCGGCCCTGGATGGTGACATCAGGTTCAACATGGTCTGCACTCGCCCAGCCATAAGCAGGATCTCCGAGAGAAACCGTGTAGTTGATCGACGCCATGCCGATAGCCACCTTCGGTTTTCCCTCGTATGTCGTCGAATATCCTCTTGTTCCTGCAGGCTGGACCACAGCTTCGACCGCAGTGGTGATAAGCTTGTTCTTGTTGGTCTTCAAGGAGGCTGCACTCGTTGCTGGAGTGGATTTTTTCATTTTGATGCCGAGATATTTCCCGATGTTTGCGGTGGAGTCAATCCGTGCTGTCAATTTACCGAATCTGGTGGACAGAATGGGTGTTACCCCTATGCCCATGCCTGAAATATCGCTCGGACCAGCACAGACTACGCCTAGAGTCGCTCCTCCTTTGAAGTAGCCTTTTCCATAATCGGTCTGGATATCCTTCATGAATACAAGATCCCCAAAACGCAGCTCGTTCAAACCATACTTCTCGATATCAGGTGGAAAACATGTCTGGATATGCCAGTTGCCGTATAGACTTCCGCCTCCTGCTCCCTGACCCATAATCTCCGCAGGGATCTCTTTGACTACAGGCACCACGAGCTTGCCTTCTGCGTTTTGCATGACCAGTGCTTCTAAAACGTCAGGCGCTAAGCCGTGAACGAAGACATCCTTGAATCCCTCTATCTCCAGGCCGACGCCACAAGCCTTGGCCTGTAGAACATCCCCGATCGTTAGCTTCTCCACAATACTGTCCTCGAAATGAACCAGCACATAACTTCCAAACTTTCCGATGATAACGCCTTTCTTTCCTCTGGCCTCACCGCTCAAGAGTCTCACTTCGTTCCCAATAGAAGTGAAGGTAACCCATCCGCCGCCGAATCGTTCCTCTCCTGCTCCTTCTGTCGCAACACCCACTGTTGCCCGATCTCCATTCGCCCATCCGAAGATCTTGTCTCCGATTTTCAAGTTATAGTTGATCCCCCCGATTCCGATCGCCATCTTGGGTTTTCCATCCCAAGTCGTTGTGTATGACCTCGCGGGTTCGGCAGGTGCGATCTGACCTTTAACCGCAATTGAAAGGACCTTGTCTTTGTTGGTTGAAATGGGTTGCAGATCGCTCTGTCCACTGGCAAGATTTACGTCAGGCAGGATGAGAACGATACACAATAAAATTCCGATCAAGACTAGATGATTTCTTTTCATGATTCCTCCTTTCATTCTGAAAAAAAATGCAAAATTTGATCGATAAGGCCCCTGCGAATTGTCAATTATGGTCACCTACTTCCAAATCGGGGATTTACGACGTTGCTGTAGATGGATCCGAAACGATAGCTAAATCCCATCTCCAGCCGTAAATCATACGAGGTCGCCAACTGCTTAAGCTCAAGGAGAATCTCATCTTTCGAGGCTCCACTCTTCGGAAGGGCCAATTGATCCCTTACCCGGGAATATTCTCCCTCGACATTGAACGACAGACCTTTAAAAACCCTCATAGAAAGACCCGCTTCTATCTGTATGTTGTTTTTGCTCCAATCATGGAGAAAGCTCGATCCACGCAGCTGCACTCCCATAGAACCCCAAGGTTCCTTCATTTCCCATACGATCTGCAGTTGTTGATTAAAGAGGCTTTCCCTCTCTTTATCATAAATGGTGATTTCATCATAACTGCGGATGGAATAGTTCAGACGATACTGGATCCGCAGCTCCCGTCGTGTCGCCTGTTCATAGGGGAAAATATTGTACTCTACTGCAGGGCCAATCGAGGTGAATAAATCGGCATTGTCATAGGTAGAAGAATACAAACTCACAGAGGCTCCGTAAGACCAGTGGTCATCTATGCTTCTGACAAGTTGGGTGAATATCGTTTTCCGAATAGACCTCGATTCAACCTTTTCCTCTTCACTGATCTCGTAGCGTCTTTCATTGAAATTGCCATTGGCCCACAAGCGAAACTTCGTCTCTTCGGTCGTTCGGTTTGCGGAAATAGAAACAGAATAAGAATAGCGTTTTGACTGTTCCTCAAAATTCAAATTTCCTCTGAAGCTCGTATAAAACACCCAATAGTTCCATTTATCGTGCACTGGAACTGACTGAGCTTTGGTGTTTCCTGCGTAGGAAACCGTGATGAATTCCGCCAGAGGCGTATCGTAGAGATAAGGGATCAAGCCCTGTTTCAGGATATTCACGAATCCTTGTCTGACCTGATCTTCTGAATCCGTAGAATTGGAATAGTATTTCAGTGTCGAGTCCCGCCCTTTGTATTTCCCTCTGCCTATAAATGCCAGGGTGTATTCTCTGCCACCGCTGCCAGTCCTCTGTCGGGTAACCAGGATATGCACATCGGCATTCTCACGGTCCCTCACATAATTAACGAATGTGATTTCTGTGCGGATGTAGTCCAAGTCACAATCCCTTCTGGAACAATCCAGGAACACATTAGGGGCAACAGTGCGCAACTGGTCAACTTGAGGAGGGTCGTCATCTTCAGTTACGGGCAAGGCGATAAGGACAAACGGTAGCATCAAAAAAAAGGCAAATAGAATACCCATCGCTCTTCTCTTCATCTGAATCATCCTTCTCGACTCATGCTTAACATCATTCTTGTACTGATAGATTCACTCGTCGATATCTATTTGGTCCGTATAAATACCTGCGACCATGGAATAACGATGATTTCAGAACCAGGAACCTCCGCTGGTCCCTGAAGAAAACGCTTATACAGCCAGGACTGCATGACCCAGATACGAACGATAGTGGATTCTGGGATATCTTTTACCGGAACCGTTACTTCTGAAGAGTAAAGATTGAGTCCTTCGAATAGTTTTTCTCCCGTTTTAAAATCATACGCAAAGACATCCACGGGAGCCCCGAAACGGGTGAATTTCCACCTGATAGTTAGGTCCTGTGTGCTCTCTACGATATCTGGACGAGGATTCAACATGATCAACCATGTTGGAATTTTAAATGTATTTTTTATGACTCTGTCATCTTGGGTTTCGATCCTGAGTTCAAAATCCTCTACAAGCTCTTCCATCGGTATCTTGATCCTTTTTTCATAATGGTCGATCTTGAAATCAAGGAGCTGTGAATACACATAAACAGAAGCATTATCTATGACCTCACCTATGGGTGTTTTATCACGAAGCTGTACATAGGCGCGAATCTCATAAAGATCCACATCGTTGTTGTAATCGTATCGAGAGAGATTGACTGTGGGATAGATGGTTGCTCGGATAAAAAGCGGATCGGGTTTCGGAGCCTCTTGTTGATTTTCTATTTCTTGGGATCGAAGATATGCGCTCAACAGCAGGCAAATTCCTGCAATGACGAGAAAGGTTCGAAGTCTCACAGGCCCTCCTCCAGGCAGGCTAAATTTTTAAGCACTCTTTTCTCTCGTCAGAACATTACATTATGCACTCTGACCGTTACGAAGAGCAATATAAATCTTCATTTAATCTAATCTTTCCGCGGAAGATGGCGGGAAGATGGCTCCAGTTGACAGCTTTCTTTTTCCCTGATATTCTTTTTCCTGCATTCTTAGATTCCTGTATCATCGCGAAGGGCGCAACGATGTGGCAGTCTTTTATACATCATTTATCGTATTTCTATGAGTTAATTTAAAGGAGGGGATTATGATTTTAGTCAGCAAACACCGATTAGGAAGGATATTGAAGAGCTTCTTGATTCTATCGTTTCTTGTTTTGCCGCTATTTTCAGCAGGGCAACAATCAGATCAAAACCAAAACAGTGATGAGTTGCAGTTACTGAAGAGAGAGTTCTACAATTTGCAGCATCGTCTGGATGTACTGGAGAAGATGATCGACGATGGGCTCTGGTATCATAAAGTCGGGGATATCTGCTATGTGGATAAGGTTCGGATCGTGGGTCCTCCGAATCCCCATGAAAAAAATCCCACTGCAATGGGCGCCAAAAACCCGATAAAGTTCTACAGCTATGTTTTTATTCCCAAGGATATTGACCGAAGCAAAAAATATCCACTCCTCGTGTTCCCTCATGGCGGTGTCCATGGTGATTTCACCACCTACTACGCACATATAGTTCGAGAATTGATGGCGCAGCATTACATCGTGATTGCTCCCGAATACAGGGGAAGCACTGGCTATGGCCGTTACATTTACGAATTGATCGACTATGGCGGACTGGAGGTCGAAGATGTCTATTCGGCTCGCAATTATATGATCGAGAATTATTCAATCATCGATGAGGAGAGAATCGGAATAATCGGATGGAGTCACGGAGGGTTGATCGCCCTGATGAATATCTTCGATCATCCCGATGACTATCAGGTGGCATTTGCCGGAGTTCCTGTGAGTGATCTTATCTCCCGTATGGGATACGCAACCGACAGCTACAGGGACCTCTATTCGGCCGATTATCATATCGGCAAAACCGCTCGAGAAGATGTGCAAGAGTACAGACGCCGTTCCCCTGCATACAATGTCCATAAATTCCAGAATACTCCCCTTCTCATTCATACCAACACGAATGACGAGGATGTGAATGTTTTGGAAGTGGAGCATCTTATCAAATCACTGAAGGCTGCAGGGAAAAAATTCGAATACGAAATCTTTCAGGATGCTCCAGGTGGTCACAGCTTTGATCGAATGGACCTTTTGCTCGCCAAGGAAATACGGGTCAAGATCTACAAATTCCTGGCAAAATATTTGAATCCAGACGATCCCATTGAGTCAGTGGAAGAGTTGATGAAAGCAGGATATCGATAATCGCACAAGGGTGAGGTCCGATGATTGCAGATATAAAAATCATTGATTCGATCATTCAATTTTTTTCAAGATTTTTTAGAAGCAAAAAGGAAAAAAAGAGGGAAGATTTATCGCTTCTGCATGGGATACATAATCTTTTAAAAGAGTTAGAGTCAACATGGACATTGCCTACGACAAAAACAAGAGACCTTGTCGATTACACGAATTTGCTTCTCGAGAAGAGCAAGAGCTTAAGACGCAGAGAAAATAGGAAGATTTCCCGAGAAGTGCGTGATTTCGCTCAACGAAATTGCTATGCAGGTGCCCTGCCTTTGTCAGAATCAGAAAGAATCCAGAAAGAGACCCAAGACCTTTTAATAAAAATTACGGATAAACTTGAAATCGTCACCAAATAACCTATCTAATTTGGCTCTAATTTGGGGACAGTATACGCGATCACCGAATTATTTTGAGACAATATTGTCAATCAACTCTTTAATAAATAAGTGATCGCGTATACTGTCCCCAAATTATGAATAACTTTGTTAGCAGACTTTTTTTATTCGCAGGGAGGCGAGATATCCAATAATGAACAGAAAACTTAGAGTTGGAATCGACCAGGTCATAAATCTCCCGTACAGTTCCCTTCCCATGAAATCATAGATTGAAAAGGCGATGATGAAAAAATTAAGGAGCAAAACGATTTTCCAGAATCCCGAGAAGTTCTGTATGTTGTAAACAAGAACCGTAACTCCCAGCACCGACATAAGCAAGGTATAATCCCACCCCAAGGGGGATACCAGTGGAATACAAATGAGAAGGATCGAAGAGTCCAGCACTTCTGCACGAGGGATATTATTCCCTCTTAGAACAAGAATGAGAATAAGCAAAACAAGAATTCCGATGACGAATCCAGCAAGTATGATGGAAAGGGTCTGATTTCCAGTCCATTTCGTGAAAAAACCTATGAGTGAGATATTATCCCAAGTTGAAAGCAGCCTGGGTGTGGATTGGGAAAGGGTGGAGTACCATTCCTTGAGAACCTGCAGATTTCCTTCAAATCCATAATATAGGGAAGGAACCAAAAGGGCCAGAACAACAAAGACAAAGCCACTGATCACGGCTCTCCATTTCCTTTTAATGATGAAATAGGGGAAAAAGATGAACGCATAGGGCTTCAAAGCGGTTGCCAATCCCCAAAGACATCCAGAAAGAAATTCGTTTTTTTGAGAAGTCCTGTCTCTTCCTGAACTCATTAGCCAGACCATCAGAACCAGTATCATAGTAACAAGAGCATTGATTTGCCCTAATTCGATTTCCCTGAAAAAGTATCTAGCCAGAATCAACGGGGGGAGAACGATGAGAAAGCCATCAATTTTTTTGGAAGAAGCCGCGAGCTTGCGAGAAAAATAAAATAAAAAAACAGAACAAAAAACGACAAGATAATACCAGATTGCCTTTGCAGATGACAGAGGAAGATAGGAAAGTGGAACATAGAGCAGAGCTGAACACGGAAAATATTTAAACATAAAATGCTCGTCTTCAAAACGATAGAGAGTCTCCCCCCAAAGCAGTCTCTTTCCCGCCTTATAATTGACTTCGAAATCTTCCATGTTGTCTTTAATTTTTATGAGGAAAAGAGACATAAAGAAAAGGAATCCGAGCAACACGAAAAGAGCGATTTTTCTCCTGGAAGACATTGTTTTCATCGTCACAGGAATTTGGAAACTTCGTGATATACGGACTGGACAGAAATGGCTTTTAAACATTCATTATTGTTGCAGGGAGATTTTCTGTGGTTGAACGCCGAGACACAGGGGCTACAGCTGAAATTGGAATAAAAGACATGTGTATTTTCATCAAGAGGTCCATACAATTTTGGGGTTTCTGGGCCAAAAAAAACAAATGTCTTAATATCTGTCATCGATGAAAAATGAACTGGGCCGCTGTCGTTGGTAATCAAAATGTCAGCTACATGGTAGAGCTCGATCAGCTCAAAAAAGCTAGTCTTTCCTGCGAAATTGATACATTTTTTCGACCCGACTGCTTGGCAGATTTCCGCAGCCTCTTCCCTCTCTGATTTTATTCCCGTGATAACCACATAAACCCCATCATGCTTCAAGAGCAGTTTTATGAGCTCGACATATTTCTCAGCAGGCCATCTTCGGATGGGGATGATGTCACTTGCATTCGGGTTGATGAGAATCAGTTTCTCTGCCTGCAAAACTTCATCATTTTCCGCCGAAAGTTTCGAACGTACTGCATCTTTCCCATCGGAAGACATCTTAACTTTCGGAATTACGATATCTTTCGCATCGTAAGGGAATTTTGTCAGGGGAATGCTATCCAAAGGAGAATTTACAGCATAAATCAGATTGAGCATGTTGTATGCGATGTGTAAGTGTGGATTGAATGGAACCTTGTGAGTCAAAAAATTACCTCTGTACAATCCTTCGTTACTGTATCTATGGTAACCAATCCTGTTCTTTGCTCCTATGAGATAACTCAAAAGTGCCGTGAATCTCGCAAAGAGCTCCATATCCAGGACGATATCGATCTTCTCTTTTCTCAATTTTCTTATGGCGCTGATAGACGAAAAAAGAAAGTTGAGGATTTTCTTGCTTTCGATGGTGATAACATTTTCTTCTGAAAAAAAATGAAGGATATTCACAGCATCCCGGGTTTCCTTGAAGGTGAGAAAATACAAAGAAGCCTCGGGATATCGCTCTGTGGTCTTTCTAAAGAGAGAATAAGACAGAACCAGACTCCCCATCTCAGCCATTTCGATAAAGAGAATTTTTTTTGGGCTTTTAATATAGGTTGGTTTCTTGAAAAGTTTCAGGAAGCTGTTAACGATTGAAAAAAGGAGACAAAGAGGAATACCCGCATACCGGTCGATGAACCTCATCAAATCTATGCTCATTTTTGAGGATTTAGAAAAATCCATAAAAATCATTTCCTTGCTTGAATACAGGTAGATCTTTCGGTGAGGGCCTGAGATGCTGTGATTTTAAAACCAACCTGTTCGATCCAACTGTGCAGCAGGGGAATCGAAATGATCTCCCGATTTTCATCAAAAAGCAATCGTCCCAGAGCGAAAAGAGAACCGAATAAAGGTTGCGAACCTTTAGGATCAGTTAAATAGCCTCGAATAATGAGGAGTCCATCTGAAGCCAGCGCATCATATGCAGACTTAAGAATCTGGATACACGTGGACTTATCCTGATAAAGGACATCGGAGAGGAGGACAACATCCACATCAATCCCGAATGGGTCTTTAAGAATGTCAGCCGCACGAATGCTCATGCGATTCTGCAGGCTGCTTTTCTTGATGAAGCGATCCGTGATTGCCAGAACCTCTTCTCTATCCAAAAGGATCGCCTTTAATTCAGGGTAATGACGACACAGAGTGATAGAGTAGAGGCCAGAACCACATCCCACATCAACCATGGTCCTACAGCCTGCAAGGTCGACCTCATTCGCCAATGCCGCGGCCTCACCAAGCATCCCGAGATTGTTCATCGCCCTTGTAAACAGCTCAGGAGAAGCTTCCCTCTCGACTCCTTCGCCTCCACCTTTACCGCTACCTCGAACGAGATCGTAAAGTCTTTCCCAATTACCCGCTTCGATGGATTGAACTTCGATGATATCGCCCAGATAAAGCGGCCTCCCCTCGACAAGATAGGCATTACTCATATATGAATTTGCATATCGATTATCCTGTCTTCGTAAAAGCCCAAGGGCTACACACACATCGAGCAATCCTTCAAGGAGCCGAATACGAGCACCTGTTGACTCCGCTATCTCATCAACCGTCATCTCCCTTTCTGCCAGAAGTGTAAATATTTTTAGACGATTAGCAGTAAAAAGAACGTAAATTGAGTAAGGAGCAAAAACCAGATCGAGAGGATTATCCTTAAGCAATTCCCTACCTCTTTATTTTTTCTTTTTTTGGGCTTTTTCTCTTTCTTTCCAATACTCTATAGCTTTTCCGGTTTCAAAATATATCTTAGACAACGCCCTATGCATATCTTCTCTCGTCAATACATTTTTATCCTGTTCTTTGAACTTCTCCAGAATTTCCTTTACTGTAATATCAGGTTTGTATTCAGGATAGAGATAACCCACTGCAGTCAAAGTGGAGAAGCAAATCTGTCCTCTGATCATCTCGGAAAAACTAAGATCATATTTATCTGCCAAGTATTTTACATGTTCTTCCAACCATTCGAGGAGAAGAACTTGATATTTCTTCAGCATTCTCTCCTCCCTCAACGAAAATGATATCAAACAATTTAGATAAAACAAGTCTTTTTTAGCGAAAGTAGTGAGGGAAGAATTCCGTAAAATTCCTTGTGCAGTGTAAAGGTGCCGATAGCATCCATTACCTTGTCGGATGGCTGGAGACGATTGAGCCTGGCCTCATTGAAATTTTCCGGAACAAGGACACCCTCCTTTTCCTGGCCAGGATGTGCTGTAGTTGAAACAAACAAAAAGGCCAAAAGGATAATAATGATAATAATTATAATATTTTTCTGATTCATGACTTTCTCCCAATAGTTTTTGACATGCTTACTGACCCATCTGAATTTCCTCGAATAAAAAAATCTGCAAAAAATGTACCAAAACTTCTCTATGGGATTCTCAACCGTCTCCAAACCACCTTCTGTTCGATTCTGAACAACCCATACCCATATATGGACGGATTCGCTACGGCTGGGAGAGTTGCGACGCGGCAAGCCCTCCTTTTGCTGCTTTCATCCTGATCCATCCTCCGAGCAGAATACATGGCGCGGTAGGAAAGATTGTCGTCAAGTTCACCCACAAGGGCAGCTTATTCATTGTCGTCACCACAGTTAAGAGTCCGAGAACAACGAAAATCGCCGTAAGAATTCCTGTATGCAGCAGTTCCCTGCGCCTGGCAATGAGAGCAACGACATATCCGCTTCCCAGAGCAAACAGGCATTCACAGAAAACACTGAAGACCAGAAATCCTGTGGGGGGGACAGAGTGGGGTCTATAACCGAACGCTATCCAGAGCAGGAGAACCGCCAGCCCAAAGATCAAATACCCCGATATGATGGAAATTATACTTCTGACCATTTTTCTCTCCTTTCTCCTCAATCCTGAAAAATATACTTGTGATTGCAGCAGCCATGTCCCTGCATCAAAGTCTTATCCCGGATGAGTTTGATCTTTGGATTGAATGTCTCAGCCGTAACATAATCTGCACTGCAAACGATCTTGAATCCAAGGTCAGCGGCATTCGCTTCCCTGAATGCCTTGGCCCAGAGACATTCCGAGACTCGCATTTCGAATACTTTATCCGTGTCCTGAAGGATCTCTTTGGTCCAGGTATTAACGTTGAACGGATCTTGGGATTTGAAGTTTTGTGCGAAATCCGCAAGTCCCCTTTTTGGCAGACTCTTCACTTGGGCCGCAACCCGTTTTTTGGAACCTTCAAATATGGCCTCTTGCACCACGTCTATCCCTACCTTGGCAGCCACAGCACCCACAATGGGAACAAGCATCCTTCCCACTATGAATTTACTGAAATCGTCGTAAGACATACCGGTATCTTTCTGGAATTTGTGTTTCTCAGAAGATGAGCTAGCCTCCTGTCCGGAACGAAACAGAGCAAAAAGGCTGCCGCCACCGAAGCAGAACATTGAGCAAACCGTCGTAGCTCGCATCACAAATTCCCTTCGGTTCAAGATTGTACGAATGGCATTTTCAGTCATTTCAGACCTCCTAAATTTTTTCTGCATCCTCACAAGAGTCTGCATTTTTTTTGCCGCACGTCTTTAATATGGGCGGCCCGGAGGTCGAAGTAAATGGGAAGAATTTATCATTTTCTCCAATAGGAAAATTTTACTATTTCCCCCCATCCCTTTATGCCTGCTTGAAATCCTTCACGGTTTTTTTTATTGTTTAGGTAGAGAAAATGGAACACGTCTGCATTTTTGGCTTCTTCATCGGTCTTGTTTTCGGCATCTTCGCCGCCTTCTATTCTTTCCAGCTAAACAGGACCTACCGGTATCCTTTCTTGAGCCATTTCCTTAACTACATCGTCGTATTCAACCTGGTGATCTTCCTCTATCTCGTCACAAAATATGCCTCAGTGAACTTTCCGGGACCGATAACAGCCGATCGAAATTCTCCCTTTTATACTGTCATGTTTCTCGCCGCATTGATCGGTGAGGTCGGGCTGATCTACACTTTTTTTCGGGTATGCCTTGGACTCCTGGAAAAGGACATCCCCAAAAAAGCTAACATCATGTTCTCGGCCGCACTGATACTCGTAGGTATAAGCTGTGTGATCGGGATTACGACATACATGAATACCGGTTCCAACCGCTGGATCATGACTAGCTACATCGGAGTGGCGGCGGCCGCAATGGTCATCCTTCTGGGAATGTCTGTGTGGCTCAGCCTGGGAAAACTCGAAGAGCCGAAAGACTCCAGGCGGACAGCCATACGTGTCTTTGGCGCTCTCTTTTTTGCTGGTTACCTTATCTTCTTTGCTGCAGCCGCACTCCCTGAACCATTTCAATACTTAGTTGGTACTGCAGCGCTTGTTTATCTGAACGTCGTTCCTATCTTCTGGCTTAAAAAGTTTTTTCTGAGATTATATGTCCGGATCTCATCAGAAAACAGCGTAAGACTCTTGGAATTTGTCGCTCAGGACAAGCAGATATCCAAGAGGGAGAGAGAGATCATGGAGCTCATCCTGCAGGGAAAAAGCAACAAGGAGATCGAGGAATTGCTGTTCATTTCCTACAATACGGTCAAGAACCACATCTACAATATCTACCAGAAGTTGGGCGTGAACAGCCGCGGACAGATGATCCATGCCGTGCTGCAGGCACAGAGAGAGCGTGAAATTTCTAAAAATAAGGAAATCTTAAATAGGATATAACTGATCTCGAAATGGACTGCACCGACTCGGTCTAATTGTTTTTAGAGATTCTCTCCCATATCGCTTCGATATTGTACTCATTGATGTCGATGTCCCGCCTTTTGGTTATTCTATCCTTGAAATAGGGGAAGTCCTTTTCTATGTTGTATTTCTTCTTGGCTTCTTCTATAGACATCCCCTGACGGTACATCTCTGACAATCCCTTCCATAGCGTGCTTAAGTATCTGTACTGCTGCTTGAACGTCTCGACAGAAAGAAACATATCCGAGTGCGCCATGTTTACATACTTGATATCCCGTCCGCTATCCACGATTCTACCCCAGTTCTCCAGGGTGATCGCAAAGTCAGATTTCAGTTCCTTTCTGATATAAGGCAGCACTTGATCCGGAGGCACATCGCCTATGGCCACAAGCTCTTCTTCCGGCACGAAGATCACGATATCGCTGTCCGTGTGCATGCCCCCGATAGAATACAGCTCTATGGTCATGTCTCCCATATCCAGTATCAGATTTTTTTCGAACAATATGGATGGGAATGTGGGAACAAAGCCGTTCTGCAGTTCTGGAATCGCCAAATTGAGGCAGGCAATGAACTCCTGTGTAAACTTATAATCTCTGGATTCGGGCTCCAAATGTTTCAATGCTTCTTCCCGGTCCTTCAACATGCCTTTGAACTTATCGACAAGTTTGACCAAGCCCTCCCTAGTGAGTTCCTCTCTCATCCCTGCCGGGATGTTTTTGTGCCCGATGATCGTCGCATCGGCATAAATCTGATTCCCAGCCGTGTGATCGTGGTGGAAGTGTGTGTTTATCAGATATTTGAAGTCGTTTCTTCCGAACTCTTTCTCGATCGCCCGCCTGATTCTGGCGTCATGGGACCGGATCAAGCTTGTTTCGATCACGACGATTCCTTTCTCTGTCGCCAGGGCAACCGTAGCAATCGACTGCATGTAGTCGCAGATCCAAACGATCAAAACTCTGTCGCTCAGCCTTTTTTGATGCAAAGGCAGTTCCATCCCTGCCTGTAGCGCCATAGGTAAAAAGGCAATTATTAGGACGAATATGACGATTTTGTTTATTGAGTGCATCACTTTTCCTCCATTCGGAATAAATTTTACATCGACTTATACGAAATTTAGTATTTTTTAGTTTTAGGCAAGCTAAAATTAATGCTCAAAAGTTTTATTCCCGCGATGTATAATAATATTTAACTGGCACAGACCGCCATCCGTAAGAATAAGGAATTATGATAAAAAAAACCAGCATCTCACAGGTCGATGCTCTGTTTTTGAATTGGACTTACCCGATTGAGTTTCTCTTATATTTTACAAAAGGTGTCGACACCGAAAAAATCCGGAAAGCGCTGAAAAAACTCTCTTCAGTCTTCTGGCCGATGTTCGGGGAATACAAAAAAGAGATTATATCATTCGAGAAGTATATCGAGGACGATTTCTATAATGAAAAGGTTATCAACCAAAATTTTATGATTCCCGAGACAGAAGGCAAAAGATATGAACTTTATTCCCAATACAGCCCGACAGATCCAAAAAGATTATTTTTTCTCGAGACAACACAATTCAAGAATGGCATGGTTTTGATCCCCAAGATGAAGCACTTGGCTGGAGATGGATACAGCTATTTTTACTTTTTATCCTCACTTGCCATGCTATCCCAACACACTCTACTTCCATCCAAATCTTCCTTGATGCAGATGTTCTTCAAGCCTCATCACCGCAGAACGATTTTGAAGAACTTTACATTCAGAGGAGCCAAATGGGTAGACCTGCCGCAAGACAATCAATTTTCAATGGGGATCGAAGAAGTTCCTCGAAGAGATGTAAATTCATGGATCCGAAAAGTTGTGGAATTAAAAAATTTTCGGATTTCCACGAATGATATCCTGACTGCTATGGCAGTGAAAAAACTGGTTGGGATACAAAAAGAATTTAAAAGTGAATCTGTCGAGCTTACTATCCCCATCGATGTCCGAAGACAGGTCAAAGAGTACGGACGAAGATTTTTCGGCAACGGGATCATGCTGCATTCGATGAGGCTGAAAAAAAGCGACATCGAAAATCTGCCTGAGGAGGACATCGCCGTTCAGATCAGAAAATCCATGCCCTCCGTGTCCAAACAGTCCTATACTGAATATTTGACGAAGCTGGAAGAAATCATTTTTGAGGGGAAAACAGAAAAATTGTGGCCGTTCGATCCGACATCCGGCTGCCTGGTGACCAACATTTCAAGACTTCCTGTCAACAAATTGGACTTCGGTACAGGTCCTCCTGACTTGATTTTTCCCTTGACCATAGAAAAAAATGCAGCGGCAGTGATGGCCAAGGACGAAAATTTCGTCCTGCGATTCGGTTACTGACCGTTTCTAATTTTACTTTGACTTTCTACAAGAACTTCACTAATTTATTGTTATTGATATATCCTGTTTGAAAATGATTTTGTTGTCATTTTCAGCAATGTCTGGATAACTTCCTGATATTGCTGAAGTAAAAAAGCATCGGCATTTTTTATAAATAGTAAAGTCTCTAGGAGGAAAGGGATGAATTACAATAACTTGGTTTTATTTGGTGTCGTTATCATCTTGGCCCTCGGATTGGCCATGGCTACCGCATGCGCCAAGCAGGAGGGCGAGGAAACAGTAGAAAAACCAGCGGCTGAAGAATCCCAGGTAGCAGAACCAGAGGTTGAGCTTCCGGCCGCAGTGGTTGAAGCGATCGAGGCAAATGTCCCAGGCGGCGAAATAGACTTCGTGGAAGTCGCAGAAGAAGCCGGGATCACTCTCTATGACATCGAGTTCAAATCGGACAGAGGGGAAATCGAAGTGGCTGAGGACGGAACAGTCATCGATGTGGTGACTGTTATCTCTATGGAGGATCTTCCCGAAGCCGCGGCTGAAGCGATCCAGGAGGCGGTCGAAGGCGCCACAATCCTGCGGTTGGAAAAGTCCGAGATAAGATCCGAGATCAAGAAGGAAGGGGATGTGGGTGTGCTCGTCAAACTCGACACTCCCCGATATGTGTTTGAAGCGGAAATTGAAAAGGATGGTCAGACGGGTGAGATCGAAGTTGATGCCGAAGGCAATATCACGGAACCTCTAAAGTGGGACACCAAGGGCTCCAATGCACTCTTTTAGTTTTTTTTCTCGAGCCCAACAGGAAAATAGGCCGTCTGTGTAACTTTGAAGGGGGAGATTATGCCTGTTTTGTTCTGCTCGCCATAGAGTATTCTTTTGCCGTTCAGAATGGGCCACCAATTTCCATGCTCTGCCCTGATGCGCTTTCTCGAAATCAGGAGGTAAGCCGTAGGATGGGCAAAAAAGGCTTCAGGTAAGAGATCCACCCAAACAAGGAGACAGTTGTCATCGATTCTGAACAATTGTTCCGCAGGCCCATCCGCGAGCCGGTCCTGTGAAGTGAGCTCGTGGGGATAAACATGAATGTTGATCTTCTCATCGATAAATCCATTCGCGGATATAAGCGACAATTCAAACGGACTTACGAGGGCATAGTTTTCGTGTTCGTTATGGAGAATCATCTTACCGTTGAGGACCGGCCACCAATTCCCCCTTTCTATCCGGATATTCCCTTTTGATATCATAATGTAGGCGGTTTTATGGGCAAAGAACAACCCGGGGAACAGATCTACCCATATAAAAAAGGTATCTTCCTGTATGTCTAATTTTTTACCATATGGGCCATCTTGAAGAAAGTCCTGAGGGGAAAGAGCATGAGGATAAAAATGGACATCGATGGGATGATCCCGCTCCTGGGAGAACAGCAACAGGGGAAAAAGGACAATAATCATTATGCTGAACTTTTTCATTGCTTACTCCTCCTCTTCCATTAATCAATCCTGTGCCCACCCAATTATTTATTCAGCAAAAAACATGCCATAATTTCATCATTTACGAACGTTAGTGTAAATCTTCTCACTATCGAACCAAAACAGCGCACCCGAAGGGAATTTAAATGATATTTTTCAGGGATGATTTCAATATATTCATCCATCTTAATACTGGAAAGTTCAATCATAAAATTATGGATAAACCCACACATAGAGATAAAAAGGATGGTTTCAATTGGATTGGCTCAAACTCCATCAAGGGTTCAATCTCTTCCGGTGTGTTGGCTTGATGGGTAAAATGGATTTCTTCTACCCCAGCGAAATTCAGCTTTAAGTCTGTTTTCGGAGAATAGAAATAACGGCAGTCCATAAAAAGCTGCAAAACAGTGGAGAGGGGGATTTGGGCACGCATTCCCAGGTTTGCTCCCAATTGAGTTCGGGATTCCATCTCTGCTGTAACTAAGCTCTCCGAGGTAAGTATACCTCCGCGGCTTATCTGCATGGAATTTCGAAAATACAAATCTGCTAACTCTCCGTTAAAAATGTGAAATAAACAGGGACCGCCGAAAAAACTTAAGCTCAAATGTTGCACATCAAAACGCAACGCAAAATCCAATCCTAAGCAAAGTTGTTTATATGCCCCCGAAGGCTGTTCCGGGCTGTTGAAGGTTTCATCCACTTCTATTTCCGGAAAAGGCCAAATTGGCGACCAGCGGGCGTAAGTATACTGGATATGTACGTTTTCACTCTCAAAATTTAAAAAAGTGGACTGATAATGACCGAACACCTGAATTCCCCAATTAGGAGAGATCCAATGGATAAATCCACCTCCGATACCGTAACGTGGAGTATTTTTATATTGAATAACTTGCTCCCCAGACCAACCTGTACCAGAGTAAGAATTAAACCGGTTCCAATAATCGACATCTCGCACGAACAGCCCTATCCCGCTGTAAACAAAAAACTCATCGGAGGTATTTGCAGGATAAAGCTGCCCCTGGCAAAATAAAACTAGAAGCAGGAATACCACTGATGTTATTTTAAGCATAACCTTCCTCCTTTTTACACATTTTATTTTACGAAGCAATTCTCCAGCCATTGCTGTCTTCTTCAATCACAAGGAAGCTAGGGCTTCAGAATCTGGGGCTTCTAGACGCGTCATTTAACCATGAGCAAAACCTTCGCATATTTGCTTGGCTATGGACCTAGAGTTCCCTATGGGTAATTGAGAGAAACGCCGAGGAGCTGTGCAAATCTGACATAAAAATTCTAAATTCACATTTCATGTTGCGGGTATCTGCGACTTCGTTCCTTCAGCAGTTCGAACATGAGATGGCCGATCTCGGTATTATCAAGGTAGGGCCCGTGTACCGGATCTGTTTCATCGGCCATAACAGCAAACCGTTCGCTCCCATATCCTCTGGCATACAGAGGAACAAGAGAGTTGGTATGCTCATCAGAGTGCCACTCCATTCCGGGGACTTCCCCTTTTCCTCTGTTCACCAGAGGTTTCCAGGTTCTGGACAAGTCTCCATCCGGTGATTCTTTTCCCGATCCCGGACCGGTGATGTAGCCTGTCTCATGGTCGCTCGTGACTATGAGCAGGGTATCCTCCCAGCGGCTTTGAAACTCGATCCACTCCACCACGGCCTCTACTGTCCTGTTGAAGGAAATCTGTTCTTCGATCAGGCGGCCTGTTTGGTTTTCCTCACCTGCCCAGTCAACAGCTCCTCCTTCGATCATGAGGAAAAATCCATCAGGGCCGTCATCGAGGACATTGATTGCTGCCAGGGTCATTTCACTCAGGGTCGGGACAGTCTGAACCAAGGGGACATCAAACGGATCAGCTTGATCATCACCCTCCCGTTCCTGCTGAAGGGTTCTGTAAATGGGAGCTATACCGAACACCCGGCTTGGGGCTGGACCCTTCATCATGGACCGGAATGCTTCAGCGGTTTGGATCACTATCCAGAGATCGGGGCTGCCATCTCCGTCAGCATCGGCACCTATTTCGCCACCGACAAGAGCCTCCCATGTTTCTTCGTCTCCCACATAGCGGAAGTTCGGCTCCTCTGCAGGCCGTCCAGACCTATCATAATATGGGTGACCGCATCCCATGACTACCTCGGCCTGGCTCTCCCGGATGATCTGTCGTGCGATGTCTTCATAATTGTAGCGGCTGTCAGCATGGGTAAGAAAGGGAGCCGGAGTGGCGTGACAGAAAGGCACCGAGGTGACGGATCCTGTTCTCAGGCCTAAATCCTCAGCCAGCTCGATGATGCTTGTGAGCATGGTCCCTTCCGGATCGAGGCAGACCACTTCATCGTTCGTTTTTACTCCTGCTGCCATGGCTGTGGCAGCGGCTGCAGAATCGGTGGGGTTAGAGAGGACAAAGTCAAAGGATGCCCAGGCTTTTTGAGGATCGTAAGGTGTGCCGGAGGCAGAATGAGTGCTGACAGCAAATCGGACAGGAAAGGAATCGTAGATTTGAGCTTCTATCCGGCCGTACTGATAAAGGCTAGCCAGATCGAAACAGTTGTAGCCGCAACCGTCCGAAATCATGAGAATGATATTCAGCGGCCGGGGAGCTCTTCGGCAGGAAGGGCAAAGGAAGAGAGTAAATCCAATGGCCAGGAGTGCCAGAATGACAACTGAGGACTTCTTCTTCATGCCTATCACTAGGATTAGAGAACCGAAGCGTTTTCATATCACATATGGTTAGATGGAGTCAATCATTGACTGTGACCCAGAATTGCCGAATGAAAGTTACAGATTACCGCGCACTCTTTGGGTGCTCCTAATGACGCTGGGATGTGCGCATTTTTGGTTCTATCGGCAACTTCGGGTGTGATTCTTAAACTGAACCATTGAATTTACAACCTTGAACATTGAGAACAAAAGACCGAATGTTTATTTTCGGCCTCACAAAAGTCCTTCCAATAAGTTTTGGTCCTTTTACGAGCACTCCATTATCAGAGCACAATCCTAATCAAATTTTGGCGCTCTTCTGCTTCGGCTCCACTGATTCCAACAAGCAAGCCTTTTGCTTTTATCTTGATCTTGCCTTCAATATTCTCGATCACAGGCTTTTCTTTGATCCCGGCGACCGTGAGTTTCTCCACACTTGTAGAGCCGTCATTCTCCAGCTCTGCTTGTTCTTGTGTGATTCATCTCAACTCTTTTGGTTTAAGATCCTCTATGATCTTTGCATTCACCCAGAAAACATCGCTCAGTCCGTTTTTCGCTCTGTTATGACCATTCATGAAATCCTCATAGGTGAACGGTTTATCCGGAATTCTTCTGCCGTCTCTTCCTGCACCTGTAAAAAACAGATATTTTCCATCTGGTGAAATCATCGAGCAGTATTCCGAACCGGGAGTGTTGATTTTATCGCCCATATTCTTGGCAATCATCCACTTACCTTCTTGATCTTTAAAACTGATGTACAAATCACCTGACCCGAAACCTTCAGGACGATTCGAAGTAAAAATGAGGAAACTCTCATCGGGCGATACATAGGGATCAAATTCTCTATGCTCTGTGTTTATAGCATCGCCGAGCTTAACGGCTTTCGAATATCTGCCGTCCAAACATTCCGATCTGTAGATGTTGTTTGTCCCGGGACCTTCCCGTTGGCTAGAGAAGTAAATTGTTCCGTTGTCTGCCATCATCGGATAGAAGTCATGGCTATCCGAATTGATCCCTTCACCCAGATGGATCGGATTTCCCCAAGTATCTCCCTCTCTTTCCACCATCCAGAAATCATAGTCTTCTTTCGGTTCTTTGCTGCCTGGTATCGGCCTTAATGAACTGAACAGAATTTTGCTGCCATCAGGAGACATCGTCACATCGATGTCACCGTACCTGGATGCGAATGGCAGCAACTTTGGCTGCGACCAATTCCCCCCTTCCATTTTCATCTTAAAGATCGACACTGCCCCTGAAAAGTTCCGCACGCAGAAATAAAATTCACGCCCATCGGGTGAGAATACCGAATTTAACTCATCGAGACCTGTGGAAACGATTTTCGTCTCAAAGACCTCGGGTGTATTCCCCGGCGGCTTCTGGCCGAGGTAAGGACCTTTAAGAACAGAAAATTCTTCTTTTTTCGAACAGACAATCAGCAATGCTATCACGGAACATATCAAGATTAATAAAATCCATTTTCCTTTAGATGTCATCACTCTATCTCTCCTTGGCTAAATAAAAACGTGTCACCAGGATTCTCAGCGCAATATATATTTCCAGGATCCTGGATTCTCCGTCTTATCTGGTACAGGATCCTTCTCTCCAAAGGTTCCTTCCCCATGAAAAATACTGACTTGGGATTCAAACGCATCGATTCGATAAATGTTTCTCTGATCCCGTTTCCCTTTTCCGGACCTACTCCCTCCGGTGTCCCCAGGAATAAAAGATCGACATCGGAGAAATTCTCAATGACAAATTCGATCGCTTTGGAATCTTTTTCCGAAGTGATGTAATCGTCGGAAAGACCCGAAAGCCAGAAGAAAGACATGCCATCGCACTGGATAAAGTATCCTTTTTTGTTCCTGTAAGACTCAACGACAGTTACCTTCATACCATCGATATCCATGGGCTGTCCGGGCTTAGGGAAATAGGAATGCACGAGTTCCAACCCAGAGTAATATTTCTCGAATGCATCGTTCAGCACAAACGAGAGATGTTTCACACGATCCTGCATGGAATAAATGGGAGTCCGGCCCTGTAGAGCAAAAAACGCTTTTGGAGGATGAGAACCCAAGTCGAAATAGATCCATGGCACATCCTTCATCTCGCTACCTGTGATGTATCCGTTCAAGATCGATGGCTCAGGAGGAAGATTGCCGATTTCAGAATACCCAAAAACCAAAAAGTGCCCACTAGTGCCTATCCCCCAGCTCCCGTTTTGGAGTTTGATGACGATCGCATCGCCAGGTTGCACATCCTGATCTTGAATTTTTTCTACAGAAGCCAGATTGCTTATCAGGCTTGACTTCCCGCCGTTCTTCTCAAGGAATTCAGCCGTCGAATCATGACCATAACGGTTTGCATAATCCAGGGGCGTGTATCCTCGTTCATCTTTTCCGTTGATATCTAGGCCATCATGAATCAGCAATTCAGCAATTTTACTGTGACCCTGAATGGACGCCAGATGCAGCAAACTCCGATTCAAGTGTGTATCTCTAATGTGAAAATCGGCTCCGTTGTCTATCAATGTTTTCACAATCTCTTCATATCCGTCTCTCACCGCAACGTAAAGCGGCGTTCTGTTGAGGAAGTCGGGTGTATCGACATCGGCTCCCGCATCCAGCAAATAGTCGAGGTATTCCAGGTTGTTATTCAAAGAAGCAAAATAGAGCGGGGTGGTTAGCGAATTACACTGGATGTTGATATCGGCTCCATTTTCGATGAGAAATCGGCTCATTTTGTACGAGTTGAACAGGGAAGAATGAATCAGCGGCGTTGCGGCGCCGATGGCGCGGGTATCGATCACCGCACCATTCTCCAGAAGCAGTGCAATCATGTTCGTATCGTTGTTAAATCCTGCAAAGTGAATGGGCGCCCTCAAGTTTCTGTCTCCCACACGAACCAAAGCCCCGTTATCGATCAGAAATTTGACCATTTCCTGATTACGCTGCATTATGGCCGTGAATATGGGAGTGCGCCCGTTGGCATCCTCCTTGTTCACAAGAAGAGGATTCTCCTTCAGCAGCGATTCCACTTTTTCAAGATCCCCTTCAGAAACTGCGCGATGTATATCCTGAGGATAACCATTTGCAAGAAAAACAAGGATGAATAGAATGCAGCACGCTGATACCCCCAACGATATATTACCGTGTTTGATCCTTCTCTTTTTCATGGTTTAACCACTCCCCTTTTAAATTTACCTTCATTGAAACTTGCTGTTTTTCGGTCTCAGCTCGTCTATGATCTTTGCATCTGCCCAGTATACTCGAAAATCAGGACCATTTCTTCTACTGATAAAAAACAGAAATTCACCGCCTGGAGTTACTTTAGGACAGAGTTCATAATTACCCGGACTATTTATGTTCGCTCCCAAATTTTTGGGAGAACTCCATCTGCCGTCACTCATTCTATAGCTTATGTATAAATCTGTCGAATCGTGATTATCGTTACTCGCCATACTGTAAAGAAGATAACTTTCATCTGGTGCTATGTATGGTGTTCCCCCTTCTAGGTTTTTGTCACTATTCAGTTTTAACGGGGCTGGAGTAAGATGAGTATCGCCATTGAAAACAGAAACCATAAGATTGCCCTCGGACGAAAAATACAAATTTTCATTCTTTGCCACAGTAAACTGCCAATGAGTTTTAAATGAATTGACCTCTTCACCTAAAGAGCGAGGTTTCGTCCATTTCTGCCCCTTTTTTTCACTGACATAAAAATTTTCATCACCATCTTCCCAGATCAGAAAATACAGTCTTTTGCCGGAAGGTGATACAAACATACCGTTACAATTATCAGGTATTTCAAATGGCAATACTGTTTGTGGCTGCCAGACTCCATCCACCATCTTATAGTATTTCGTTTCTTCAGACATTGAACCAATGATTATTTCCTTCTCATCCGATGAGATAGACGGTGACCCGTGTACTTCATACCTGATCACATCAGGAGCAAACAGCTCGGCTTTTTTGCCGGGAGGTTTCTGGCCGAGGTAGGGACCTTTGAGAATCGGGAAATCATCCTGTTGGGCAGTACTATTAAACGCAAATACAACGGACAATAAAATCCCGACAAAGACTGCGCTATATTTCATGATTTTTCTCCTTTACTCAAAATTTTTTGTTTCCAGACCCTGAATACTCTTCGCAGCCAACCAAAGCGGATCACTTCTTCTCTTTATATTTCCGGTATTCATCTTCGGCCCGATTAACCGTTTCTTGTGAAAAGAGGTCCTTGATACGGGTGGGCGATTGCTTCTTGGCAATAACATCGACAACCTTGAGCTTTACAGTCTCATAGAACTGGTGCCAATGATAGAGATAAATGACACCGTTTTTGAGGTCGAATACATTTGAATACAGCGTATTTCCGACTGCGCCTTCAACATGACAAGCCTCCAGAATGGACTTGAAATAATCCACGGTGAGATCTTTCTCATCTTTTATCTTCTCCAGCATCTCGACTGCCTTATTGTACCGCCAGCAGGGATAGCTGCCGCGGTAAGTGTTCTTTGGATTGGCCCGGTTGAAATTGGTAGAAACCAGGTAGCCGTCTCCTTTTGGCTTCCTGGTGAATACGACTTCTCCATCCGGTCCTGCACTGATGACGACAGCATCGCCTTTTGCATCTGCCAATAACACCTGCCATCTGAGCGATGAACCCCAGTTATGCTTTTTAGCCAGGGCGATGGCTTCTTCCACAGTTGCACAAGTTTGATAAATCTTCTTGATGATATCGCCACGACCGGGGAGTTCAGTATGAGGATTTAGAGGAGCTTCCGGTAAAGCGTTGAAATCAAAAGCCAGGCCTTTCTCGTTTATACCTCCTTGAGGAAAAAAGTTGTCAAAACCGAGAAAAACTCCACCGTATGCTGTTTCACCGGAAGGTTCCGTCCAATAATACGTTTTTGGGATTCTGTAATCCTCGTTATTGCCGTAGAGCACAGTACTGCCGAAGGAAGCAGCAAAAATCGTGCATGATCCAGGAACAAAGCGTGATTCTATTGCCTCAGATTCGTTGATATTTTCTTGAGTTGCAGTTTGAATAAAACAGACAAAGAAAATGAGCAGAAATGGAACCAGAACTTTTAACTTCATTTTTTATCTCCTTTGATAAAAATAAATAATATTATGTGTCAAATATCTTGTTTTTGATATTTTAAATAGATCAATCCTCGCCTTCCAGCCGATTTCCGCCTTACCTTTACTAAAGGCCACCTTCTCTTTTTACACTATCGATGTGTCAATTTCTTGTTTTGGAGCCGCTTCAGCATCTCGATCGTATTTTTATTGTCAGGATTTAGTTCGAGTGATTTCCTGTAATATTTTATTGCGGAGGGATTGTCTCCGCTCTTCATAAAATATCCCGCATAACTATTCCATGCATTAAACGAGTTGGGGAATAATGTTATATTCAACTCAAAAGCGGCCCGGGCCTCCTCCATTTTATTTTGATCCATTAATCTATTACCCAGTTCATTGACTCCAGACTCACCATTATATTTTGCACTGATCGGATAAGTGAAAGGTGTAACGCCCCATTCGTTTGTATGTGCTCCCCAATTATGGTTAATTTTATTGAAAAAATTCAGTGCCACCTTTGGGCCTTCTTCATTCATGACCATTTCTACTGCTTTTGCTTTGTTTGCAAATATGGCCTCGAGAGCCGGATCTTTGCCCAAGAAAAAATCCCTAGATGAAAACACTGCCGGGTAATGGGGAGGAATAATATAATTTTTATTGCCAGGCCACGCAATGTTGAAATATTCCGACGATACAAGAAGAGCTGCACCGCTGTTCGGCAATGCTCCTGCCGGTTCACCGACAAGAAGCGTTTGTGTGTGAAGCATCAACTCAGCGATGAGCAAAACAGCGGCGCTGAATGATCTGCGCCCGATTAAAGTGTAGAAATGCCCCAGTCGATTAATACTCTCTCGTTTAATAATCTCATTCATGAAGGGCAGAACCATCAGTCCGTTGCCGCCATTATTGAAGCGTAAGTCCAGAATAAATTTATCGATACTTTCGGAGTTGTCATCAATGTAGTCAAACATTCTTTTATAAAACTCATCGAATCTCTCATCCTGTTGATGAATGACTAAATTGAACTGCATATAAATGGCCTTGTGTTTTTTATCGTGTTCAAACCAATAATTGCGATTCCCATCGAGGTTTTTCAAATATAAAGGGGGCTCTATCTCTGTACCTGTAAATGCCGATGCAAAAGGTATTCCTTGGGGACCAATATCCATCCCGCGAAGCATGTTGTTTGCACCGGGTGGTGTAGCTGCAGATAATACAATTTCATTGCGTGTTCCGTTTCTGGTTTCAAGGACGAGCGGCAACTCATCGACTGTTGACGTAATGCCAAGACCGTAAGCGAGCTTGCAGGTGATAACAATCAGCGGTGCCTGATTTTTTATTGAAAAATCATTATCAGCAAATGCAAGTGTGCCGGCTCTTTTAAAAGCTTCTTCTGCAGAGAGCTGCCCTATTTTTAAGACTTCTGCGCCGGCGTACTTTGCATATCTTTCTTCGATAGCTGTAACAAATATGCCGTCAGAAAATTCATACATTCGTACAGGAAAGATATCGCGGTAGCCCGGCAGGTTATTTGCTCCAAGCGAGGTGTGCCCATCATGTATAGAGGCAACAACCTGACGCAGAGCGACAAAACATTCTTCATCCCTCTGTCTGCGCTTGATCTTTTGTTCGGCGTTTGCAACAATCAGCTTAAAATCATATTTGCTTATCCTGTAAAAAATATTGGGATGTTTATCCAAGAGTGTCTTCGCTGCATAATCAAGATCTTCGAGCCATTGCTGTTTTGTCAGTTGAAAACTGCTCTGCGCATGTGTACCACTTAACATGAAGAAATATGGTACCAAAAGGAAGAAGAGAAGTTTTTTTAAAGCACTTTTTTTCGGCGATGATCTCATTCTTTCATCTCCTCTGTTACTGTTATGGAAAATATCGTTTTTTATCACTATCTTAATCTACTTTCCCGGGTGTTCCCCCAGCGGCTTATGGCCAAGGTAGGGACCTTTGAGAACCGGGAAATCGTCCTGTTAAACTCCGCGGACTTAGGTAAGTGTTAATTCAATCATGCAATGCCGGTAAGATATCACTGTATAAGAAATCGATCGGTTTTTGAAAACCAGTGTTGTGGTTTGATGCACTTGTCGTGACAACCACCATTCGGTGTTCGGGGATAATGAAAATAAACTGACCGCCATGGCCTCTTGCCGAATAGATATCATATTTGCCTGAACCCTCGGTATCCGATTCCTGTATCCACCACAGGTAGCCGTAACCTGTTTGCCTCCTCCTGCTCCGTCCGGGGAAAGTCACATGCTTTTTAAAAGATTCTCTAATCCACCAGGCTGGAATGATTTGCTTGTCGTCCCATTTTCCGTTTCTTAGGTAGAGAAGACCAAATTTTGCCATGTCCAATGGCCTCAGGTGTAGTCCTCCTCCAGTATGGGGATGACCTTCCCGGTTTTTGATCCAGTGCACTTTTTGGATTCCCAGAGGAGCGAAAAGATATTTCTCAGCAAAAACATCCACGTGAACTCCTGCTCTGTTTTTGAGCATGGCAGACATGAGGATAACACCTCCGCTGTCATACCGAAAGCGTGTGCCCGGTTTGCTGACCATCGGTCTGTTCAAATAAAACCGATCCCATCCTTTTTCGAGTCTGTTTAATTGACTGTGGGGAGAACCGGGGTAACCTTCATCGTAATCGGTTCCGCTCCTCATCGTTAAAAGATCGCGGAATTTCATCGACGCTTTTCGGTCATCCATATTTTGGATATCATGTATGTCTGGGAAAAAATCCAGCACCTTCTCTTCAACGCCTCGGATTTCCCCCTGCTTGATAGCGATTCCCATCACAGCAGAGGTAAAGCTTTTGGTCACCGATTGCAGCGAATTGACGGTTTCCGCATCGAAACCGCCAAAATATTCTTCCAAAACCAGATAGCCATTCCTGATGATAATAAGGCTGTGCAGGTGGGGGCATTCATTCTCATGATGTATTCGACGAACCAGATCATCCCATCGTTCCCCATCAATCTGCTGTTCTTGTGGTGTGGATCTTGGCCATTCGTCCGTTGGCCAGGGGGCCTGGCCGAAAATGGGAGCTATTGATCCCCGAAATAACAAAAAGAACAAGACAAGAACGAATGTTCTTATTTTATAACACACCATAACAACTTTTCTCCCTTCACCTCAACTCTTTTGGTTTAAGCTCTTCGATGATTTTTGCATCCACCCAGTAAATATCATCTCTTCTCCATGTCTTTCATATCAGTCACGATCATTCTAGTTCCAGTCTTAACCAATCCTTAGTGGATTTCATCACCGTCTATTCTCAAGGTGGAAGGTGATATACCGATACCATAACCGAACTTCCGATTCAAAGATTCTTCAAATTTTTTAATTTCTCACGGACTCAGCCCATTGATGTAAGACCAATGAGTGTGGACAATTTTCCATTTTCCATCAATCTTAGAAAACACCTCTGTGCAGTTCCAGGGAATTCTCCTCGCGATCGAACCATCGGAATTGAGATGAGTAGAGAAAAAGCGATAAAACAACACAGCAGCATCTCCATAAACTCGAACCTTGGGATCGATGAACTCCATTACATCATAGTGTATCTTGCCAACCCGCTTTG